>MDSZ01237115.1_pt1 | contig 26360 bp, 26 predicted proteins | sample 811201 | NCBI WGS metagenome assembly MDSZ01 (sample SAMN05326647, study PRJNA326480) | marine metagenome | isolation source: seawater | place: Indian Ocean: North | collected 2010 | reverse complement strand
ATTTTTGAAACTGCATGATGCCACATATCTCCCCAATGTTTTTCTCTAGGTTTATCCCCATCTATATCTGTTAAAACATGATAGTTAGGGTTGGGCCCACCAATAACCGTTGTTTTGGCTTTAGTAGATGCTGCGTAATCTGCTACACCAAAATGAAGAGATTCTAATCTTCTTGAATATGAAGCAATTTCATTTACATTTTGCATACCTAGAGCAGTCTCAATAATTAGCTCAAAACCAATTCTTTTTTCAAGACCCATAGCGTCTTCTACTTGGGTACATAACATATCGACAGCGTAAACATCCGAAACTGTTCCAACTTTTGGAATCATTATTAAATCAAGTTTTCCAGGTGCTTTTTCAATTAGGTCAACTACGTCTTTGTACATAAAATGAGTATCAAGTCCGTTAATTCTTACAGACATAGTTTTTTTATTCCAATCAATATCATTTAGCCCTTCGATTATATTTTTTCTGGCTTGTTCCTTTTCATCAGGTGCAACTGCATCTTCTAAATCAAGAAAGATGACATCCACCTTACTTTTTGCTGCTTTTTCAAAAAGACTTGGATTACTTCCAGGTACAGCTAATTCACTTCTATTCAATCTTGGCTTGGCTTGTTCGATAATTTTAAAACTCATAATTTCCTCTTACATTTTAAAGATAACACAAAGTAGATTTAATATAAAAATAAATCTGTTATGACAACCTAAATTTTAAGAAATTTTAAAAGATCATTATTTATTGGACTCTTTTCCTCCAAAACTTTTCGTAATTTAGAGATTTGAACGTGCGTATAAATTTGAGTCGTTGATATATCCGAATGACCAAGAGATTCCTGTATTGTTCTTAAATCCACCCCTCTATTCAGAAGGTGAGTTGCAAAAGAATGTCTTATAGTGTGTGGTGAAATTTGAGCAGAATTTATTCCTGATTTATTTGCTAGTATTTTTAAAATTTGAAAAAATCTATGCCTTGTTACATGACCAAATTTAGAATTTGATGGAAATAAAAAACCATTTTCTTTAATTTTGCCTTTAAAGAAAAAATTCCTTACTTTAAGATATTCTTTTAGGATCTTTTTAGTTTGATTCAAGAGTGGAAGTATTCTTTCCTTGTTACCCTTACCCTTTATTATTAAATTTTCATAACCATCATCTAATGAGCTTAGTTTTAAACTAACTAGTTCGCTAACTCTTATGCCAGAGGAATATAAAATCTCTAAAAATAATGAAGATCTTAATCCAATTGGGCTTTTATCCTCATAAGTTGTTTCAATTAATTTGATAATAGAATCCTCATTTAAAATTTTTGGAATATTTCGTTTTAATTTAGGAAAATCAAAATTATCGATTGGATTTATTTTAATAATTTCTTTCTTAGAAAGATAATCAAAAAAAACTTTTAAGCTAGATAACTTTCTAGAATGACTATTAGGTGAAAATTTTTTTGATAAGTAATCAATATAATTCTTTATTTTTTTTTCTGAAATCTTATCAATATCACAGTTATTTTGATATGAAAAAAATCCATTTATATCATTTACATAAGACTCACACGTATTTTTTGATAAATTTTTCTTTGATATTAGATACTCAATAAATTTTTCAACTAATAAATTATTTTTAAAATTCATAATAAAATATTTTCAGATAGTAAATTCAACTCATCAGTTAGACCGAGGTTTTTCAAAATTAGAAAAGCTGAATAGGTCTCTAAAAGATTCAAATCACTAATTTCTTTATTACCAACAATATTAAAAAAAATTTTTATTGAATTAAAAAAATCTTTTTCACTAGAAAATGTTTCTGCAAGAAATAGATTTTTTAAGTCGGTTTTATTAGCCTTATCGTCAAGAGTATTTTTAAAAGAAATAAGAATTTTCCTCTGTTCAGAATTAAGTTTTGAGCTAATCGACATAATTAAAATAATTTTTTTTAAAACATCTGATTGTTCAATTGAGTCAACTTTTTTTATATTTTCTTCCAACTTTCTTTCATCAATATTTTGATTATTTAAGACTTGTTTTAAATCAATTGATATTTCATTTATTACTTTTTTCTCAATATTATTTATTTTATCTAAAACATTTCTTGCTTCGTAAAATTTTTTTGTTGCTTGATACATTTTTGAAAACAAAATTGCTTCATCTTCGGAAATTATATAATCTTCATAGTCTAGAAGTCCCTCAACTAAAAATGAAATTTTTGTGAATAAATTTTCATTTACAGAAACTTTTAATAGTGCCTTAATTTTCTGAAATTGTGAATCTGGATTTTCATCCCTTAAAATTGATTGATACAATAAAGGCCTAGATTTTATTGGAGATAAAGTTTTATATAATTTAATAGAATTTTCTATATCCTTATTATCAAACCTAGGAAGTTGATATGCTTCAGAAAGCATCTCATAATTTATCCTTCCTTGCTTTACAAGAATTTCAGCGCAATGAATTTTTAAATCAGTTTCAACAGTTGGATTTGACAATATAAAAAGTAAACCACTTGTTGTAAGATTCTCAATTTGCTCAAAATTTGGAGAAATATCTGCAAATTGAAGTGAGGTCATCACAACAGGATTTAACTGTTTAATCTCATTTAGAGTTTTAATTAAGTAATCTGATTCAGATAACTTATCTTCACTCATAAGAGAAAAGGCAAGTTCAATAAAAAAAATATCTCCAGGATTATTTTGTTCCTTTAATAAGGCAAGTCCAAACCTAGCCTGTTCATACCTACTATTTAGAATATCACAAATTACCATTATTTTGCCAAATTTAATTGGTTTCTCTTTGACTTTATTTTCTAAAATTTTGCATGCTTCAGAGTGACGGTTTCTCAAAAAATTACCTTCAATCATTTTAGATAATATCATTTCATTTTCTTGAAGAACTGCTGACTGTGAATAGAAAAGTTCAATCTCATTTAGTCTTCCACTTTGAAAAAGTTTATCCATAATAATTTCAAATAATTCCTCATCTTCACGTTGAGATATAGATCTTTTGTTTAAATCTTTCTTAGAGATCAAAATCTTATAAATTAATTCCTGAACAATAGGACTCGGATTATTTATTGGTAAATTCGAGAAAAAGGTTTTTAAGTCGTCATAGGATTGTTTAATAAAAACATTTTTCCAAATATTTTCATCATCATTATTTAGTCCCGTTTCAGATAAAAGTGCTTTTGAAAGGTCATTAATAGAGAAATTTCTTTTGGAAAGAAGATCCTCATTGGATGCAACGAACTGGAAAGAAAATAATAGAAAAATAAATAAGAGCTTATTGATTTTTTTCAATTTTAAATTCTTTCTCAACGAGTTTTGGAGTTACCATAAAATTTGTTGTCCCTAAGTATATGAAAAATACTATAAATACTAAACTTAAAGAAATTAGAATTTTTACTATTAACTTACTCATAAGTATATGATCATTTATAATAGAAAAAACATTAATGATCAAACATAGTCTTATAATATTTATAAAATTTAAAAGATGTTAAAATTAAAAAAAAATATTTTAATAATTGGAATGACAGGTGTTGGAAAAACCACAATAGGAAGACTGCTTTCAAAAAAGTTAAAAAAAAAATTTTTTGATTCAGACCATGAAATAGAATTAGCCTCTGGCTTAAGGATTTCAGATTTTTTTTTAAAGTTCGGAGAGGGAGAGTTTAGAAAACTGGAAAAAAAGATAATAACAAAATTAATAAATAATAATTATGAAACTGTAATTTCGTCAGGAGCTGGATTTCTAACTGAACCTAAATTTATTGATTTTGTATTTAGAAATACAACAAGCATCTTTTTAAATGCCAGTCTTAGTACAATAAATCAAAGGCTCAAAGATAATTTAAGAAATAGACCAAAACTTGCAGAAGGAAATCTTAAAAATAACTTAAAAAAAATGTATTACTCTAGAATCAAGAATTACCAAAAAGCACAAATTAAAATTGATGTAGATGAGTTATCAATTCCTGATATATTAACCATTATTTTATCAAATCTTGAAAATTATGAGTGATATTAAAAAAGTTTCTGTAAATTTAGGAAAACAGTCTTATCCAATTTTTATTGGGTCAAATATAGTTAAAGAGCAAATTAAAAAAATATTAGAAAGAAAAAAAATAAATAAAATTATTTTAGTTACAGATTCTAATGTTAATAAGGAGTATGGCTCAAAAGTATACTCAATTTTAAAAAATAATTCTCAAAGTATATTAAAAATAGTTCTGCCTAATGGAGAAAGAACCAAAAGCTTCAATATCTTAGAGAAATTATTAGAAAAAATTTTAAGTTTTAAAATTAATAGAGATACTTTTTTAGTTTCTGTTGGCGGAGGAGTAATAGGTGATATATGTGGTTTTGCATCAAGTATATTATTGAGAGGTGTTAACTTAATACAAGTTCCTACAAGTCTTCTTGCTCAAGTTGATAGTGCAATTGGAGGCAAAACAGGAATAAACTCAAAATATGGGAAAAATCTTATAGGGACTTTTAAACAACCCAAAGCAGTTATAATTTCAATAGACTTTCTAAAAACTTTACCAAAAAGAGAGTTGATTGCAGGTTATGCAGAAATTTTGAAATATTCTATGATATCTAATAAAAAGTTTTTTTTGTGGTTAAATGAAAATGGAAAACTTTTACTTAAATTAAAAAGTGAAGAATTAATTTATGCTATTAAGAAGAGTTGTGAAATAAAATCTAAAATAGTTTCAGAAGACGAGAAAGAATTGGGAGTAAGAGAATTTTTAAACTTTGGACATACATTTGGACATGCAATTGAGGCTTCAACTAATTATTCAAAAAAAATAAATCATGGTGAAGCAATCTTTATTGGCATGGTGATAGCGTTAAAGTTCTCTATTTATTTAAATCTTTGTAATAAAAATATTTTAGATAAATTTACCTTTCATCTAGAAAATTTAGGAATTTGTTACAAGTTAGTCGACTTCAAAATAAGAATGACAACAAAGCAATTTTTAAATTTTTTAAGGTTTGATAAAAAAATTAAAGGTAATAAATTAAAATTTATCTTATTACAAGATATTGGAAAACCTGTAAGTTATATATTAAAAAATGAACAAATACTTATTAATTTTTTAGACGCAGAGTTAAACTATTAGATTATGGACTATTCAATTCTTTTTTTAATTGGTTCGATTGTTTTTTTAATTCTACTATCAGCCTTTTTTTCTGGTTCTGAAACTTCCCTAACATCTGCTTCTAAACCTAGGATTCATACTTTAGCAAAGTCTGGTAAGAAAAATGCTATTATATTTGAAAAAATCTTTAGAGATAAAGAAAAGCTTATTTGCACAATCCTGTTTGCTAATAATTTAGTTAATGTTTTAGCATCTGCATTGGCAACGAAAATACTAATTGAATTAACTCCAGCTGAAGGTGTTGTTTACACTACAATTATAATGACATTAATGATCTTAATTTTTGGCGAGCTTTTACCTAAAACAATTGCTTTGTCAAAAGCTGATAAGATTGCACTAAGAATTTCACCTATATTTAGAATTTTAATAATTATATTGTATCCACTTACATCAACCTTAAACTATGTAGTTGCTTTTTTTCTTAAATTTTTTGGAATCACTGATTTAAAAAGTCACAAAGAAGAGTTTTTTGAAGAACGAGAGGAAGAGCTTAGAGGAGTTATTGATCTTCACGGTCAACAAAATGAGTCATCAAATGAAGAAAAAAATATGCTGAAGTCAATTCTTGATTTAGATGAAATCACAGTGGGTTCCATAATGATACCCAGAAAAGATATATTTAGTGTTCAATCAAATATAAAGCTAAATGTTCTACTTAAAAAAATTAAAGTTTCTCCACACTCAAGGATCCCAGTATGGGAAAGTAATCCCGAAAATATCATAGGTGTTTTTCACGTGAGAAAATTAATTGATTTAAAGATAAATAAAAACTTAAACTTTGATATACTGAATTTTTGTCAAAAACCTTGGTTTATTCCTGAATCGACAAAACTTGATTATCAATTAATGGAATTTAAAAAAAGAAAGGAGCATTTTTCAATTGTCGTTGATGAATATGGAGAATTTTTAGGTATTGTAACACTTGAAGATATTATTGAAGAAATTGTAGGAGATATAGATGATGAATTAGATGATCAGAAAATAAGTTCTAACTTACAAGGAATTAAATCTGTAAATAATAATACTTTTATAGTTAAGGGAAATATAAATATTAGAGATATTAATAGAGAGTTAAATATTGATTTACCAACAACCGAGGCATCTACGATTGCTGGTCTTGTAATCTATGAGAGTAGAACCATTCCAAAAACCGGCCAAATTTTTGCTTTTTATGGAATCAAATTTGAAATTTTATCAAAATCAAATAATCAAGTTACTCTTTTAAAAATTACAAAAAAAAAAACTAAAAATTTGTTTAAAAAAGTTGTATAATTATCTAGGGGGAAATTCAAGTGGTTATCAAAGATCTTTTAGATAATATTTTAACCAATCAAAGGTTAGTTATTATTGATGGAAAATCAACTGCGTTTGATGCCGCAGTTACTATGTTAAAGAATAGATGTGGTGCGCTGCTAGTTTGTGAAAAAATGAAAAATAGTCCACTTATTGGGATTGTGACTGAAAGGGATTTAACTTTTAGAGTAATACCAAAAGATCTTGATCCAAAAAAAACTAAAGTTGACAAAATAATGACCAAAAACCCAGATACAATAAGTCCAAGCAAAACTACAATAGATGCGATAAAAATTATGAAATCTAAAGGATTTAGACATTTACCTGTTGTTGAAAAAAAAGAAATTGTTGGAATATTATCTATGAGAGATCTTTATGATGCACACGCAGAGCTACTCCAAGATTCTTTAAAAAAACATCAAGAATTCATGTTTGGAACAGGATATGGAACTTAATCAATAATTTTTATAGACAAAGCATGAATTATTTCTTTGATTTCTTTATCTAACACCGCAAATATCTTTCTTTGACCTTCAATTCTTGATAAATTAGATAACTCTTTAGATTTAATTTCAACATAAAAATGAGAGTTTTTTGTTCCAGGACTTCCGGGATGATTTTTATGTTTATCAGATTCATTAACAACTTTTAAATAAGATGGATGAAATTTTTTATATAGTTTTTTGTATATTATTGATTCATTCATATATTTAGTAATAGAATACAATATGAAAAAAAAGTCAACAGAACATGAAGTCATTTGGAATCCGAATTCTAAAAATAGAAAATGTGATGACAAACAATGTAATAAGATTGGAGAGTATTTAGCACCAAAATCTCCTGGAAGTTCTGATAAATACATTTTTTGTTATGAACATGTAAAAGTTTATAATAAAAGATGGAATTTTTTAGCGGGTAAATCTCAAGCAGAAATATATGAATTTCAAAAAAATGATTTTTTTGAAAATAAACCCACTAAACCGTTTGCAAATGGAGACTATTCAAAAATAAAGTTTGAATTTGAAAATTATTTTGATAAATCAGAGTTAAGGTTTAAAAAATCAAAAGATAAAACTGATGATAAAAACAAATATCTTTTTAGTAACGAAATTAAAAACTCTTTAAAAACTTTGCAGATCAATGACGAAATTTCAGAATTCAAGATTAAAAAAAACTATAAAGAACTTGTAAAAAAATATCACCCAGATCTTAACAAAAAATCAAAAAGTAAAGAAAAAAAAATAAGAGAAATTAACAAAGCTTACAAAATTTTAACAAAATTTATTAATGAAAAACATGCTACTAAATAACGAATCAATAAAACTTCCAAAGCCTAATTGCTTAAAATACTCAGATGAATTATTTGGAATAAAAAAAAGAATGTCAATTTTATGTTTTAAAGATAAAACAGATTTGGTTCCAGAAATTGATAAGGGTTACGTTTTTGATGAAAAAACTACGATTAGCATTTTAGCTGGATTTAAGTTTAATAAAAAAGTACTTATCCAAGGTTTACATGGTACAGGAAAATCATCTCATATTGAGCAAATAGCCGCTAGATTAAATTGGCCTTGTATTCGAATAAATTTGGATGGGCACATAAGTAGATTTGATTTGTTGGGTAAGGATGCAATTACGATTCAAGATAAGATGCAAGTAACAACTTTTAAAGAGGGATTATTACCATGGTCAATTCAAAACCCTGTAGCATTAGTATTTGATGAGTACGATGCAGGAAGACCAGAAGTGATGTTTATCATACAAAGAATACTTGAAGCTGAAGGTAAATTAACTCTCCTGGATCAAAATAAAGTTTTAAATCCAAATCCATCTTTCAGAATTTTTGGAACATGCAATACACTTGGAACAGGCGATAATTCAGGCTTATATCATGGAACACAAAATATAAATCAGGGTCAACTTGATAGATGGAATATATTTACAACTTTAAATTTTTTGCAGCCAAGTGTAGAAGAAAAAATAATCAGAAATAAAATTTCTAAACTTTCAAAAAAAACCTCATCAATTATTCCGAAAATTGTTCAACTGGCAAATTTAGTTAGAGATTCTTTCAAAAATTCGGATATTTCAATCCTTATGTCACCTAGAACCTGTATAATTTGGGCTGAAAACATTGAAATTTTTGGTAATATTGAAGACGCATTTAAATTAACATTTTTTAATAAGTGTGAAGAAAATGATCAAAAAGTTATCAATGAACATTACCAAAGGTGTTTTGGAAAGGAATTAATTGAAAAATAGTCATCAAAAACAAAAAGGTTCAAAAGATATCAATTCCGTATATGATGCAACCGCAAGAGCACTTTCTGATAATAAAATTAGCAGTGTTAATGAATCTGGAATCACAATAAAGGATAGTGTAAGTAATAATATTATTATTTTTAATTCTGAAAATAAAGATATAGATTACCATAGTAGAGAAATTGTTGACTTTGCTTCCTTAAGTTTAAGATTTACCAATAACGAAGTTTTTAATAAATACCTTCCTCAAGATAAATACGAAATAGAAGTTTTTAAAATAATAAATGCAGCTAGATCTATTGCAATCGGAACACGAAAGTTTATTGGATGTAAATTAAATTTAGATAAGATAATTCAAAATTCCGACGTTTTATTTAATAAGGCAAATGATAAAGGTTTCTTGGAAACGCATTCTTTAATTTTTAAGTATTTTTTTAAAAAGTTTTCAAATGAAAAAAATAAATATTCTAAATCTTTTACTAAAAGTTTTCCAAATTTACCCTTAAGCTTGTTAGATGAACTAAATAATCAAATCTACGATCAAAAAAAATTTTTTGAATCTGTTTTAAAATTTATAAAATTTTTTTATTCAAAAGATAAAGATGAAAAAAAAAAAGAATTTAAAGATGATACAGACCTTCAAAAAGATTCTCATAAACTGGAAAAAAAAAAGAGTAAGAGTCCTGAAGAAAATCAATTGATAATAGAAGAGGTATTATCAAGAAAAAAAACAAGAGATCTTTCAGAAATTGATGAATCCAACCAAAATAAAGTTATTAATAAAATTCATATCAAGAATTCAAAGTATCATGTTTTTACAAAAAAATTTGACCTTTCAATTGATGCAAGAAAATTAGCTTTAAATAATGAACTTATTCAATTGAGAAAAAAGTTAGATGAAGAATTTTCAGATAATGAAATAATTGTTACAAAACTTGCTAAAAGACTGGAGAAACTTTTATATTCATTAAATCAAAATTATTGGTTATTTGACCAAGATGAAGGTTTTTTTGACAATTCAAGATTTTCAAATTTTATAGCTAATCCTAATAATTCCTCAATATTTAAGGTTATTGATAATAATTTTAGTAAAAATACAGTTGTGACCCTTCTCCTAGATAATTCTGGTTCTATGCGAGGAAAACCAATTATAACTGCTGTAAAAACTGCAGAAATTATCGCAAGGGTTCTAGAAAAATGTAATGTAAGAGTAGAAATTTTGGGTTTTACAACAAAAGAATGGAAAGGAGGAAGTTCAAAATTAGAATGGGAAAAATCTGGAAAACCGGAAAAACCTGGAAGATTAAACGATTTATTACACATAATTTATAAGGCCTCAAATACCTCTTGGCGATCATCAAGAAATAACTTAGCATTAGTCTTAAAAGAAGGACTTTTGAAAGAAAATATTGATGGAGAAGCTTTACTTTGGGCAAATAAAAGACTCAAATCAAAAGTTGAAAAGAAAAAAATTTTGATAATTATATCTGATGGTGCACCAGTAGATGATTCTACTTTATCAGCAAATAGCTCAAATATTTTAGATGACCATTTAAAAAAAGTTGTTCAAAGCATTGAAAGAGATAAATCACTAAAACTTCTTGCAATTGGGATAGGTCACGATGTATCTAAATATTATAGTAATGCATTTACAATTGACGATGTTAATAAACTCGCAGAAGTGCTTATCGATAAATTGGTAAATTTAATAAAAGAAGTTCAAAGTATCTAGGTTTTATTTGAGGCTGTAGAAAATAGTTTTTTTATTTTTTTTGTTTCAGATGTGTGCTTACTATTTTTTAAACTCAAAATATAAGAATCAATTCCACCCTTTTTTTCAACACTTTTAATGGCTCTTGAAGTTACTTTTAATTTTATTTTTTTATTCAAAATTTCCGAGAAAAACGAAACGTTTTGAAGATTAGGTAAAAATCTCCTTTTAGTTTTATTAACAGCATGGCTAACATTGTTCCCAACTAAAGGTTTTTTTTTAGTAATGTTACATTTTTTTGCCATTGTAATCTCCTATTTATAAACAGTCATAAATTAAATTGAAACCTATTTCAAATTATTTTTTTGAAAAAATTTTAAAAATTATATTTGATGCCTCAATAACACCTAATGACCTATCTTTTACATTTTTTTCAATTACTTTGACAAATTCTTTTTCTTTTAAAGATTTGTTTATATAATCAGAAGATTTAAGATTTATCGATTCCCAAAGCCATTTAAGCCTTTGAGAATCTCTATTAAGATAAAATTTTTTATTCTTTTTTCTTATATCGGTAAAGTTTTGAATGAATTTCCAGATTTTATCTAAACCATTTAAATTTAAAGATGAGCACTTAAAAATTTCTAAATTTTCTTGTGAATCGTCTTTTCCTATAATTGAAACTGCATTTGAATATTCTCTTACGGTTAGTTCTGCAGATTTTGCTAAAGTACCGTCCGCCTTATTTACGATAATTGCATCAGCTAATTCAATGATACCTTTTTTTATTCCTTGAAGTTCGTCACCACCAGCTGGTAGTAAAAGTACAAGAAAAATATCTACCATATCACAAACAGTAGTCTCTGCTTGACCGACACCCATTGTTTCAATAAAAATTATATTATATCCTGCATTTTCTAAACAAATAATCGATTCTCTAGTTTTCTTAGCGACTCCTCCAAGATGGCCATCACTTGGAGATGGTCGGATAAATGCATTTTCATTTACTGAAAGTTTTTGCATCCTTGTTTTGTCACCAAGAATCGAGCCACCTGTTTTTTTTGATGAAGGATCCACTGCTAATACTGCTACTTTATGGCCTTTTTCAATAAGCTTAATTCCTAATGACTCAATAAAGGTGGATTTACCAACACCTGGAACACCAGTGATACCAATTCTTATTGTATTATTTTCTGGTTTTAATTTTTGAAGCAAAAATTCAGTATTTTGTATATCTCTTTTAAGTGATGACTCAATCATCGTTATTGCCTTTGCCAGGTGAAATCTAGAGCCTTTTCTTAAATCTAAAATCAATTTTTCTAATGATTTAATATCATCCTTATTAATATTTTTTTCTTCATTTCCATTGTTAATAAAATCATTTGCAGTAACTATTCCATCAGTTAAAGAATAGATTTTCTCTAAAATTTGTTTTTCCGGAAAACGTTCTCCAGATAAATACCTAGACAATGAAATTGGAGAAATTCCCAATTCTCTGGAAAAATTTTTTTGTGTAATTTTATAAGTATTTAAGAATGTTCTTAAATTCATAACTTAACCAATTTGGTTAAAGTATCATATTAAATCAATGATTTCAATTGCTGCTTCTTGTATATTTGTTCCTGGACCAAAAACTTTACTTACCCCAAGATCAAATAAAAAATTGTAGTCCTGTGGTGGTATAACTCCTCCACAAATAACTTTGATATTACTGGACTTGTTTTCTTTTAAGGCTTTCATAAGTAATGGAACAAGAGTTTTATGACCTGCAGCTAGAGTTGATACACCAATTATATGAACATCATTTTCAACTGCTTGCTTTGCAGCCTCCTCAGGAGTTTGAAAAAGTGGTCCAACATCAACATCAAAACCAAGATCCGAAAATGCAGTGGCAATTAATTTTGCCCCTCTATCATGTCCATCTTGACCCATTTTTACTACCAACATTCTGGGTCTTCTACCCATTTTATCTATAAACTTTTGAATATGATTTTCAATTGAGCTTAACTCATCTGTTTTTTTAATAGACTTACCGTATATTCCAGAGATTGTTTTAGTTGACAAAGAATGTCTACCATAAATCTTCTCCATAGCAGAGGTCATCTCTCCAACTGTACATCTATTAAAAGCAGCTTCCACACAAATTTCTAATAAATTAGTGTTGTTTGATTTAGCAGCCTCTTCAATTTTATCAAGAAAGTTTTTAACATTATTTTCATTTCTTGATTTTTTTAATTTTTCAAGTTTCTTTATTTGTTCAGTTCTTGCTTTCTCATTATCAACTGCCAAAATATTGATTTCTTGTTTTTCTTGTGGTTTATATTTATTAACTCCAACAATTGTATCATCTAAAGAATCGACTCTTGCCTGTCTTTTGGCTGAACTTTCTTCTATACGCATTTTTGGAATTCCTAGTTCTATTGCTTTGACCATTCCGCCCGCATCATCTATTTCGTTAATCAGTTTTAAAGATTCATCTATTATACTAGATGTTAAACTTTCAACGTAGTATGAACCTGCTAAAGGATCAACAACTTTGGTTATACCCGTTTCTTCAGAAATAATTAGTTGGGTATTCCTTGCTATCCTTGCTGAAAAGGGTGTAGGTAATGCTAATGCTTCATCAAAGCTGTTAGTATGCAATGATTGAGTTCCTCCAAGTACTGCAGCCATTGCTTCTATTGTTGTCCTTACAATGTTATTGTATGCATCTTGTTCAGTTAAAGAAACTCCAGATGTTTGACAATGGGTCCTTAATGCAAGACTCTTATCAAGTTTTGGGTTAAATTCTTTTACAATTTCAGACCACATGAATCTTGCAGCTCGCATTTTTGCAATTTCCATAAAAAAATTCATACCTATTGACCAGAAAAAAGAAAGTCTTGGAGCAAATTCATCAATTTTCAGTCCCCTTTCTAAAGCAATTTTTATATACTCTTTACCATCAGCTAAAGTATAAGCTAATTCCTGAACTTGGTTTGCTCCTGCCTCTTGCATGTGATAACCGCTTATTGAAATTGAATTAAACTTTGGCATTTCTTTAGAGGTATATTCAATTATATCTGCAACAATCCTCATACTTGGTTTTGGAGGGAAAATAAAAGTATTTCTAACCATAAATTCTTTAAGAATGTCATTCTGAATTGTACCTGTTAATTTACTTTTAGAGCAGCCTTGCTCTTCACCAGAAGCAATAAAACAAGCTAGCACTGGGATCACAGCACCATTCATAGTCATTGAAACACTCATTTTCTCTAGAGGTATACCATCAAAAAGCGCATTCATATCTTCTATAGAATCTATTGCCACGCCTGCATTACCTACATCAGCTATTACTCTTGGATGGTCAGAATCATAACCGCGATGGGTTGCAAGATCAAAAGCCACTGATAATCCTGTTACACCATTTTTTAATCCCTCTTTATAAAATTTGTTAGATTCTTCAGCTGTTGAAAAACCAGCATATTGCCTTATGGTCCATGGACGATTAGAGTACATAGTAGCTCTTGGGCCTCTGGTGAATGGAGGAAGACCAGGAACCCCAATAGTATGCTTAATTGATTTAATATCCTCTTCTGTATAAAGAGGTTTTACTTCTATACCTTCTGGAGTCTGCCAATTCAAACCATCAATATCTTTTCCTTTGAGTTCTTTCTTTGCGACTTCAAGCCAATCCGTAAATTTATAATTTTTTGACAATCAATAATCCTATTTAAATTCAAAATATTAAACTTTTCATAAAATATTTTGGATAAATTTTTTTTTTTTCCATTAAATCATCTAATTTTTTTATATCAACACCAGATTCATTATTTACTTCTCTATGAATTCCTGAAGTTATTAAAATTGAATCAAGGTTTTGATTTTTTGCTCCAGCGATATCATTTTCCAAGGAATCACCTATTACTAAAATTTTCTTCCTAGTTTTTGTAATGCTATAACAATATTTATAAATTTCATTATGAGGTTTTCCATAATATTTTACTTCTCCACCAACTTTTTCGTAATAGTCTGCTAAAGCACCAGCACAAATCATAAATTTTTCTCCTCTTATTACTTTTTTATCTGGATTTGAACAAATCATTATTGCCTTACTTAATGCTAACTTATCGAGAATTTTTGTATAATTTTCTAAAACATCACTATCACCCCATGGACCAGTATTAATAATTAATTCGGCTAATTCAGGTTTCTCCACTAAATTAAGATTCAAACCTTCTGTCAGATGATAATCTCTTTCTGGACCAATTAAAAAACAGTTTTTTTTAGTAGTATATTCTTGCTTGAGCTTTTGCCATGTAATTTCTCCGGATGAAATAACCTGATCATAAAGATCTCTTTTCAATCCAAAGTATTCTAACTGTCTACTTATAATAAAAGATCGTCTAGGAGCGTTTGTTAAAAAAAAAATTTTTTTTTTTTTTTTTTTTAAATTTACTAATACCTTGGTTATATGGTCAAAAAGATTAATACCGTTATGAACAACTCCCCAAAGGTCTATAAAAAAAATATCATAGACATTTGAAACTTCTGATAAATTTTTAACTTCCTTAATATCATGCATTTTTTAAATTCTTTCCAACGACTTCAGAGATATTTGAGAAACCATTTTTTTTGACAAGATCGCTAAGTTCTGTAAGTATTTTTATAACGACGTCAGGCCCCTGATAAATTAAAGAAGTGTAAATCTGAACTAAATTACATCCTAAAGATATTTTTTCAAAAGCATCATAACCATCTGAAACTCCTCCAACACCAATAATTAAAATTTTTCCTCTCGTTATTCTATAAACTTTTTTTATTACCAGATTAGTTATAGTTTTCAGAGGAGGGCCGGACAAACCACCATCTTCGTTTATTTTCCAGGAATTTCTAATCTGTTTGGTATGCAAAGAACTTCTTGTTACTGTTGTATTAGAAATTACTAATCCAGAAATCATTTTCTCTTTCAAACAAATATTACAAATATTTTCAAGGTCTTTATCTGAAATATCTGGAGATACTTTTATAAATGTAGGTAAATTATTCTTATTACTTAAAATTATTTTCTCAATTAATTTTTCTATATTACCTTTTTTCTGAAGGTCACGTAATCCTTTGGTATTTGGCGATGAAATATTTATAGTAATATAATTAACAAACGGTGATATGTTCTCGAATAACATTTGGTAGTCTGAATAAAGATTAGTAGAATTTTTATTTTTTCCAATATTTGCCCCAATAATATTAGATTTATTTTTTTCTCTATAATATTTTAAATTATTTAAAAATGCTTCAAGACCCTCGTTATTAAAACCCAATCTCTGGATAACAGCTTGATATTCTGGAATTTTAAAAACTCTGGGTTTGGGGTTTCCTAATTGCTTCATGGGCGTTACAGTTCCCAATTCTACAAAACCAAAACCAAGATCAAATTCACCTTTAATCGCTTCAGCATTTTTATCGAAACCAGCTGCTAAGCCTATCGGATTTATAAATTTACTGTCAAATAAATTAAACTCCAAATTTTCAAATTTTTTCTTTTTTTTGAAAAGTCCCATTTTTAAAGAAGTTAGAAAAACTTTGTGAAGAAATTCAGGTGGAAAAGAATTACTTACTTTTGAAAAATAATTATAAATCATGACAATTTAAAAACCTATAATGGTAAATATTTTTAAAATTTAGTGTTGTATATAAATGAGGGTATAAATCTCCGTTCGTTGACATTTCCCACTTTAATTTATTTTTAAATTCAGATACTTTAAAACTTATGATTACAAGTTTTCTGTGATTAACGAAATAATTTTTAATTGTTTCTTTAATTTGCTTTTTTGTTGACAAATGGATAAACCCAGACGATTTATCAAAATTAGACAATATAGTTTTCTCTTTTTGAAAAATCATCCATTCTTTCAAAGTCAAGATTTTATATACAAAATTAATCATTAGATTTTATTTGACTTTTTCTTCCAATAAATCAACTGTTTTCTTAATACCATAAAATTTTACAAATGAACCCAGGCGGGGGCCTTGGCTTTGTCCCAAAATCACTTCATAAAATCCTGAAAACCAGTCTTTAAGATTATCATATTTTAGTGACATCCCAATATCATAAATTTTTGTTTGAATATCTTCAGCTTCTATATCATTATTAATAGTTTTTAAATAATCAATTAGGATCTGAAAACCTTTTTTCTCTAAATCTGTAGGTGTTCTATATTTTTTTTCAGGCAATACAAATCTATTATAATATTCCACCCCATACTCCAATAATTTTTGAAGCATTGGGTAATCTTCTCTTACAATATTTGGACTATAGTTTTCAATAAATCCCCAAAGAATATCAGAACTCTCTGCATTACATACACTTGCAAGATTTAAAATCATATTAAAAGATAGATTATCTGGAAACTTTTCATTTGAGTTCAATTTTATAAACCATATAGGATTATCTAATTTCTCTTCTTTAGAGAGTTTATTAAAATTATTTTTATGTTTTAGAAATTCATCAGTAGTTTTTGGAATTATATCAAAATATAGTCTTTTAGCTCTATTTGGGTTTTGAAACATAAATAACTCTAAACTTTCTTGAGGCGAAAACTTTAACCAATCCTCTACAGATATACCGTTGCCAATTGATTTAGATATCTTTTCCCCATTTTCATCTAAAAAATGCTCATAAGTGTAGTTAGAGGGAGGATGTCCACCTATTAATTTATTAATCTTACTTGAAAGAACAAATGATTCTATTAAGTCTTTTCCATTCATCTCATAGTCAATATTTAAAACCTTCCATCTCATTGCCCAATCAACTTTCCATTGAAGTTTACATTCTCCATCGAAAATCGATGTTTCTTCTCTTTCTCCAGAAATAGGATTAGAATAAATTAGAGATTTTCTTTTTTTATCTAATTGGTCTATTTTAACTTGTAAGACTTTCCCTGTTGTTTTACAGATGGGAAGAAAAGGAGAATAAGTCATTCTTCTTTCTTTTCTTAAAGTTGGTAGGATTATATTCATAATCTTATCATAATTTTTAAAAATTAATTCCAAACCAGAGTTAAAATCTCCGTTCTTATAAAGTTTTGTTGCAGATTTAAATTCGAATTCAAATTGAAATTGTAACAAAAAATCTTTTAGCATTTGATTATTGTGATCAGCAAAGCTATCAAATTTTTTAAATGGGTCTGGTATATCTGATAGAGGTTTATCTAAATTTTTTTGAATTAGGTCTTTATTTGGTACATTTTGTGGAACTTTTCTTAGCCCATCCATATCATCGGAAAAAACATATAATTTTGTAGTAGCGTTAGATAAGTGTCTAAAGGCTTTTATAACCATCGATGTTCTTAAAACCTCACCAAAAGTTCCTATATGAGGTAAGCCAGATGGACCATAACCAGTTTGAAAAATAAATTCAGATTTTTCTTTATTTCCTTCGAATTTTTTTAAAATTTTTTTTGCTTCAATAAAAGGCCAGAGTTTATAATTATTTTCATTCATTATAAGATTTAAGTTATTATTTTTATAATCTTTATCAAGCTTTAAAAAAATATAATATACACTTTTTTTTTGTTTAATAAATTATTTAACATTTTTTTCTTGTATTATTATTTAATTATATTATTTTTTTATTTAATCATTAATATATTCCTTATGGCAAAGAAATTAACAGGTGATTTTTTTTTACTTTCTGCTAATGATCTATTTTCAGGAAATGTTGTATTTTATTCGAAAGATGGCTGGTCCAAAAGTTCGGAGAAAGCTATAAAAATTCCCCGTAATAAACTAGATAGTTTTGATAAGATAGTTGAACAAGATGAAAAAGATTGTTTAATAGTTTCACCCGTTTTTGTTGAGCTTGATGAATTAGGAAATATAAAAAAATTAAGAGATAAAATTAGACAAAATGGTCTAACTATAGAATTAAAATAATGTATAAATATTCTGTAAAAGATAAAGAAATTGTAATAAATAGAACAAAGCAATTTGAAAACCAAGTCCAAAGAAGAATAAAAGGCAAGTTAACAGAAGAAGAGTTTAAACCCTTAAGACTTATGAATGGTCTCTATCTTCAACTTCACGCTTATATGTTAAGAGTTGCAATACCATATGGTGAACTTTCTTCAAAGCAAATGAGAAAACTAGCTGATATAGCTGATAAATATGACAGAGGTTACGGACACTTTACAACAAGACAAAATATACAATTTAATTGGCCTAAGCTATTGGATGTACCTAAAATTTTAAAGGAATTGGCAGATGTCGAGATGCATGCCATTCAAACTTCTGGTAATTGTATAAGAAACACGTCTGCTGATCATTTTGCAGGAATTATAAAAAATGAAATTGAAGACCCCCGTCCTTGGTGTGAAATAATTAGAAAATGGTCAACCTTTCATCCCGAGTTCTCATTTTTACCTAGAAAATTTAAAATTGCAGTTACTGGATGTAATGATGATAGAGCAGCGATAAAAGTTCATGATATTGGGTTGCGTTTAATAAAAATTAAAGACGAGATTGGGTTTGAAGTTCATGTAGGTGGCGGCCAGGGGAGAAGTCCCTTTGTGGCAAAAAAAATAAAAAATTTTCTTCCAAAGAAAGATTTGCTTAATTATTTAGAAGCGATCCTAACAACATATAACGAGCTTGGTAGAAGGGATAATATTTACAAGGCTAGAATTAAAATTTTAGTCAATGAATTAGGTAAGAATAAGTTCAAGCAAATGGTTGAAAAAAACTATAAGAAATTTGAGAATAAAGATCTAGTATTATCAAAGAAGGAAATAAAAGAAATATTTAGTTTCTTTAAGTTGCCAGAGCTTAAACCAGATGAAAATAAAATTACTGAAATTGATAATAAAGATTTTAAGAACTGGAAAAAACAAAATGTTTTCAAACATAAAATTAATGGCTATTCAATAGTCATGGTTTCATTGAAACCACTAAATAAACCTCCAGGAGATGCTAATTCAAAACAAATGAGGTTATTAGCTGAAATATCAGATGATTATTCTTTTGGTGAAATAAGAGTAACCCATGAACAGAATTTGGTTTTGCCACATGTTAAAAATACTAACTTATACAGTGTATGGAAAAAATTAAATCAAAATAATTTAGCAACTGCAAATATTGGCCTTATTACTGATACAATTTGTTGTCCTGGAATGGATTATTGTGCTTTGGCAACAGCCAGATCAATTCCAATATCTCAAAAAATAACAACTCATTTTGAAGATCTTAAAAATCAAAAAGAAATTGGAGATTTAAAAATCAAAATTTCTGGATGTATTAATGCTTGCGGTCATCATCATGTTGGGAACATTGGTATTTTAGGCCTTGATAGAAAAGGTGAAGAATCATATCAAATTACTTTGGGTGGGTCAGCAAAATTGGATGCTACAATTGGACAAATAGTAGGTCCTTCATTTTCAGAATCAGATCTTCTCGAAGCAATTGAAACAATAATTGGAACATATAAAAAATATAAAAGAAAAAATGAAGATTTTCTTAAAGTATTTAGAAGAATTGGAATCGATCCATTTAAAAAAGATTTATATGATAATACTTGAGAAAGATAAAATTAAATTAAATAAATTTACTAAAATTAATAGTGAAAAAATTACAATCAATGATATTAATAGCAATACTATTATTAATATAGAAGATTGGATCAAATTAAAGAATGATTTAGAAATTAAAAATATATCTTTTGGAATTGAATTTTTTTCGGATGATAACTTTAATTTACTTTTGGAAAGTCTAAAAAAATTATGTTTAATTCAAATAAATTTTAAAACATTTAAAGATGGTAGACCATTTACTTTTGTTAAAAAGTTAAGAAAAGAATATCTTTTTTCAAAAGAGATAAGAGCTACAGGACATATTTTACCGGATCAATATGTATTTTTATTAAGAAGCGGTTTTGATACTGTTGAAATCAATAAAAAAGACAAGGACATTTGGATAGAAATGTATAAATTAGACAACACTAATTTATACTATCAACCTTTTTAAAGCCCAGCAATTTGTTTACTGGGCTTTATTAATTGGTTCAAAGAAATTGAGTGGTTTGGTTTAGAAATCCATTCCGCCCATTCCGCCCATTCCACCCATTCCACCCATTCCGCCAGGAGGCATCGGAGGCATTGGTTCTTTTGGTTCAGGCATTTCGGCAACCATCGCTTCAGTTGTTAATAACAAACCGGCAATTGATGCGGCATTTTCAAGTGCAGTTCTTACAACCTTAACTGGATCAATGATTCCAGATTTTACAAGATCAGTGTAAGTTTCAGTTTGCGCATCAAATCCGAAGTTAGCTTCTTTACTTTCAAGAAGTTTCCCAATTACGATTGAACCTTCTACACCAGCGTTTTCAACAATTTGTCTAGTTGGCTGTTCTAATGCTGCTCTTATTATGTCAATTCCTGCATTCTGGTCAGCATTACTGCCTTTTAGACCTTCAAGAGATTTTTTTGAGTAAAGTAATGCCGTTCCACCTCCAGGAACAATACCCTCTTCGACAGCGGCTCTTGTAGCATTCAAAGCATCATCAACTCTATCTTTTCTCTCTTTAACTTCAACTTCAGTGGATCCACCCACATTTATTACGGCTACACCACCTGATAATTTGGCAAGACGCTCTTGGAGTTTTTCCTTATCATAGTCAGAAGTTGTTGTTTCAATTTGAGTTTTTATCTGCTCACATCTAGCTTTTACGTCTGAAGAGCTTCCTCCACCTGAAACAATTGTTGTATCTTCTTTATCAATTCTAGCTTTTTTACAAGTTCCTAGGTCATTGATTGTCACGTTTTCAAGTTTTATTCCAAGTTCATCACTTATTACTTGTCCACCAGTAAGTATTGCTAAATCTTCTAACATAGCTTTTCTTCGATCACCGAAGCCTGGAGCTTTAACGGCAGCAACTTTTAGACCGCCCCTTAATTTGTTGACAACAAGTGTTGCTAATGCTTCACCCTCAACATCTTCAGCAATAATTAAAAGAGGTTTTCCTGATTTAACAACAGCTTCTAATAATGGTAGTAAATCCTGTAAATTTGAGAGTTTACCCTCATTCAAAAGCATAAATGGATCTTCAAATTCACAGATCATTTTTTCTGCATCAGTAATAAAATATGGTGACAAATAACCTCTGTCAAATTGCATACCTTCTGTGGTTTCAAGAGTAGTATCCCTTGTCTTAGATTCTTCAACTGTAATAACTCCATCTCTACCAACTTTGTCCATAGCTTCAGCTATTTTATTACCAATTTCTTCTTCTCCATTAGCGGAGATCGTTCCGACTTGGGCAATCTCTGAAGAAGAACCTAATTTTTTACTTCTTGTTCTTAAGTCTGAAAGAACTTTATCAACTGCTAAATCAATACCTCTTTTCAAATCCATTGGGTTCATTCCAGAGGCAACAGCTTTTGCACCTTGTCTAACGATTGCCTGCGCTAGGACTGTTGCAGTTGTTGTCCCGTCACCAGCAGCATCAGAACTTTTGCTAGCAACTTCTTTAACCATTTGAGCTCCCATATTTTCAAACTTATCCTTAAGTTCAACTTCTTTTGCAACGGAAACTCCATCTTTGGTTACCCTTGGTGCCCCAAAAGATTTATCTAATATTACATTTCTTCCTTTCGGACCTAGTGTAACTTTAACAGCATTTGCTAAAGCATCTACACCTGCAATCATGTGAGTTCTTGCATCAGATCCAAATGATATTTTTTTTGCTGACATTTTTTTCTCCTTTTATTCTAAAATTCCCATGATATCTGATTCTTTCATTATCAATAAATCATCACCATCAAGTTTAACTTCTGTTCCAGACCATTTACCAAACAGAATTTTGTCGCCTTTTTTTACGTTCATAGGCTTTAATTTTCCATCTTCGGTCATTTCACCTGGACCAACGGCAAGTACCTCACCTTCGCTAGGTTTTTCTTTAGCTGTATCAGGAATTATAATTCCTCCAGCTGTTTTTTCATCGCTTTCTAATCTTTTTACGACAACACGGTCGTGTAGGGGTCTAAATTTCATACAGAATCTCCTTTACTAATAGACAATTCAAGTTTCTAGAACAAGCCCTTTGTTAGCACTTATCCTTCATGAGTGCTAAAAATAATTATTTTTAGTGTTTTGTCAATAAATTTATTTAATTATTCCAAATTCTTTTGTTATATATTTCACCAGTTCATTAACAGAATCTTCAGGCTTAGCTTTTTCAGTATTTATTATTAGATCGGGTTTTTTTGGTTCTTCGTATGGAGAATTTATTCCCGTAAAATCGCTAATTTCGCCTTTTTGTGCTTTAGAATACAATCCTTTTACATCCCGTTTTATGCATTCTTTTACTGATGCATTAATAAAAATCTCTCTGAATACTTCTGGTCTTAAATCTCTAGCTTTTTTTCTTTCGCTTCTGTATGGAGATATCAAGGAAACGATTACAATAAATCCTGCATATGTGAATAATTTAGCAACTTCACTAGTTCTTCTTATATTTTCCTTTCTATCTTCTGGTGAGAAATTTAACCCCCTATTAAGTCCAAGTCGCAAATTATCACCATCAAGTACAAAGACATTATAATTTTTTAAAAATAATTTTTTTTCTACTTCTTTAGCAATTGTACTTTTTCCAGAGCCTGATAAACCAGTTAACCAAATAATACCAGGTCTATGATTTAATTTTGATGTTCTATCAGCTTCTTTTACAGAAAAATCTATTGGAACAATGTTAGATGAATTTTCTTTTTCGAGATTTAATTGATCTGGAAAGTTTTGAACATTAACTATTCCCCCTCCTACAATCCCCTCTCTACTTTCAAGACAAAATCTACCAGTATTTTGATTTTCAGTAAAATCATCCATAGGAATAAGTTGAGGGGAATGTAATATTAATTCACATACTTCATTTTTTTTTACAACATCTAATTTTTGTTTCTTTTCAAGATTATTAGTATCTATAATTTTAATAATTTTTTCTACTGTAATATTGTATTCTCCGGTATTTATTTTCATTGTAAGTTTTTGTTTTTCCTTCAAATTTTTTTCCCCTATCCAAAAGAGGCTACACTCAAACGTATTCATTAATTTTGGAGGATTTTTGGGATGACATATTAAATTCCCTCTATCAACAAATATTTGATCCTTTAACGTCAAGCCAATGCACTCACCCTGGTTATATATTTTTTTTGACCTAGGCCAACCTTCAAATGATTTAATTTTTACTTTTTCATTGGATGGTAAAAAAAGTAACTCATCGTTAACCATCAATGAACCAGATTCAACTCTACCAACAATTATTCTTTTATTATTTATTTTATAAATATCCTGTACAGGCAACCTTAAATCAGATGAATTTGTTTGAGTTTTAATTTCAAAATCATCAATTGCATCAACACAAATTTTACCTTTATACCATTTCATTTTTTTACTTCTTAAGTAGACATTATCGCCCGTTTTTGCGGAAATAGGTATAGTATAAATTGAATGAATTCCGATTTTTGATAAAAATGTGTCTAAATCATTTTTTAAATTGTTAAAAGTTTCTTCGCAATATTTTATTATATCCATCTTATTAACTAAAGATACGACATTCTTAATTCCTAATAATTTTAAAAGATAAGCATGTTTAGTAGTTTGTTCTTTAATCCCCTCTTGTGCATCTAAAATTAAAAATGCAAGATCTGCGGATGATGCACCTGTGATCATATTTTTTATAAATTCTTTGTGCCCAGGTGAATCTATAAATACATAATTTCTTTTTTTAGTTTTAAAAAAAATTTGGGTCGTATCAATTGTTACTCCCTGGTCCCTTTCGGATTGTAAAGCATCCAGAAAAAAGGCTGGTTCAAATTCTAAACCTCTTTTTTTACTAATTTTCATAATTTCTTTATTTTGAGAATCTGTGGTTTCACCCAAATCATGAATTAGCCTTCCAATAAATGAAGATTTTCCATGATCTACATGACCGATGACAACTAACTTAGGAATCTGATTAGTAATTGATGAACTCGGCATTACATATAACCCTTTAATCTTAATCTTTCAAAAACATCTTCCTGCTCATGGTCCATTGCTCGCCCTTCTCTTTCAGATGTTTTTGTTATTTTTAATTCTTCAATTACTTGATCGATATTTTTTGCATTACTAGACACAGGAAAAGTAATATCCGAATCACCCAGTGACCTGTACCTTTTTCCATTTTTAGAAAAATACAAACTCACAACCGGTATTTTTTCTTTTTTAATATAATTCCAAATGTCAAGCTCTGTCCAACCAAGTAATGGATGTATTCTTAAATGAACATTTTCAGGATAATTAAAATATGAATGATCCCAAAATTCTGGTGGTTGATTTTTTGTATCCCATTTGCCGGTATCATCTCTTGGACTATAAACTCTCTCTTTAGCTCTTGTATTTTGCTCATCTCTTCTAATACCTGCTATAATTCCTTTAAAGTTATATTGATTTAGAATTTTCTTTAATCCCTCCGTTTTTCTAGCTGCAGATCTTGCGGCAGGAGGAAGAGATGCGTCTATATCTTCAACAGGCGGACAATAACCTTTTATAAGACTCAAGTTCCACTTTTTTTCATATATATCTCTAAAATCATACATTTCTTTAAATTTTTTTTCTGTATCAACATGAATCAAAGGAAAAGGGATCTTTCCAAAAAAAGCCTTTAAAGCCAACCAAACCATCACATTCGAGTCTTTGCCCAATGACCAAAGCATACCAATATTTTTTATTGACCTGAATGCTTGTCTCATTATGTAAATACTGTCATTTTCTAATTTTACTAAATTATCCATTTTTATCTCTCAAATAAATACCACATTCTGTTTTACCCTTTTTACTCCACCTACCAGATCTAATATTATTAATATCTGTGGAAGGGGCGGTACAATTTGTACAACCAATTGATAAAAAGTTTTTGAAAAAAAGTGGATGTCTTGGAAGTTTGTTTCTTCTAAAATAATCGCTAATATTTTCAAAATTATAATTAATTAGGGGATTGACAATAATCTTTTCATTTTGAATTTCGAAAATTTTTAAAAACTCCCGCTCACCTTTTTGGTATGCTTTTCTACCTGATACCCAGGCATCAAAATTTTGTAATTTTTCTTCAAGTGGTAAAACTTTCCTAATTCTACAACATTTGTCAGGATTAGATTTCCACAAATTTCCATTTTTATCATCTGCAATTAAATCATTCTCGTTAGGAAAAACTTCTTGTACATTCAAAAGTCTTAATTTATCAATCAAAAAATTTTTGTATTCGATTGTTTCGTCAAATAAGAAATGAGTATTTAAAAAAATTACAGGGAGTTTATTGTCAATTTTTGAAATAATATCAAGAATAACAGCTGACTCTGCACCAAAAGAACAGACGTAAGCAATTTTATTAAAAAATCTTTCTTGAATACAAAACTCTAAAATTTTTTCAGCTTTTTTATTTTCAAAATCTCGATTAAGAAAACTAATTTCTTTAGAAAAATCAGACATACATCTATTAATGACATAAAAAGAAATTTGTCAATAATATTTTATCAATTAAAAATGTAAAAATAATTATTATACATAAAATTAATGTATTTTAATTTTTTTTTTTTATCATTATTAAATAGATTATGAAAAGTATTAAAAAAGAAACGCCGATTCAAATTTGGTTGTCAGCAAATATAATCATGGTTATTTGCATGGTAATCATTGGTGGAATTACTAGGTTAACTGATTCTGGACTGTCAATGACTGATTGGCGCTTGGTGATGGGAATCTTGCCCCCAATGAATGAAAATGAGTGGGAAGAATATTTCAATCAATACAAAGGAACACCAGAATATTTGATACGAAACTTGGGAATGTCTATAGATGAATTTAAATTTATTTTTTTTTGGGAATACCTTCATCGTGTATGGGGAAGAATGATTGGTATAATTTTTTTT
>MDSZ01183683.1_pt1 | contig 26362 bp, 20 predicted proteins | sample 811201 | NCBI WGS metagenome assembly MDSZ01 (sample SAMN05326647, study PRJNA326480) | marine metagenome | isolation source: seawater | place: Indian Ocean: North | collected 2010 | reverse complement strand
GTGGCGATCCTGCCGATGCTGCGCATCGGTGGCATGCGCCTGTTCCAGACCGAGTCCTCGGACCGCTCGGAGAAGGTCATGCCGCGCTCGCACATGGTCGCCAAGTACATGGTGCTGGCGTACGTCGGCCTCAGCGCCATCGCCGTACTGGCCTTCTGGCTGGCCGGGATGGGCCTGTTCGACTCGATCAACCACGCCATGTCGGCCATCGCCACCGGCGGCTTCTCCACCTCCGACTCGTCGCTGGGCAAATGGCAGCAGCCCGCCATCCACTGGGTCGCAGTGCTGGTGATGATTCTCGGCAGCCTGCCCTTCGTCCTCTACGTCACGGCGATGCGCGGCAATTACCGGCCCCTGCTGCGGGATGCCCAGGTGCACGGCTTCCTGCTCCTGCTGCTGGGCAGCTGGCTGGTGCTGGCCTGCTGGAAATGGATGACCACCGATCTCTACTGGCTCGATGCCCTGCGCCTGGTGGCGGTGAACATCACCTCAATCATGACCACCACCGGCTTCGCCGTCGGCGACTACCACCTGTGGGGCCCCTTCGCCAGCATGATCTTTTTCTACCTGGGCTTCGTCGGCGGCTGTTCCGGCTCGACCGCCGGCGGTCTCAAGGTGTTCCGTTTCCAGGTGGCCTACATCCTACTCAAGGCCAACCTCAAGCAGCTGATCCACCCGCGCGCGGTGATCAAGCAGCAGTACAACCGCCACCGCCTGGACGAGGACATCGTTCGCTCGATCCTCGCCTTCGCCTTCTTCTACACCATCACCATCGCGACGCTGGCGCTGGCCGTGGCCATGTGCGGGGTGGACTGGATCACCTCGCTCACCGGCGCCGCCGCCATGGTCTCCGGGGTGGGCCCGGGGATGGGCGAGATGGTCGGCCCGGCAGGCAACTACGCCGGCATTCCCGACCTGGCCAAGTGGCTGCTGACCCTGGGCATGCTCCTCGGGCGCCTGGAGATCCTCACCGTGCTGGTGCTGCTGTTCCCCGCCTTCTGGCGCCACTGAGACGGTAGCCCGCCCCTGTCACTGGCCGGGCACACGCCGGCTGCGGTATTCCCCTGGCGTCTCGCCGAACCAGCGGCGAAACGCCCTGAAGAAGTTGCTGGGGTCGGCAAAGCCGAGCAGATAGGCGACCTCCAGCAGCGTCAGGTCGACCTGCCCCAGGTACTGCTCGGCCAGCTCGCGGCGGGTGTCGTCGAGCAACTGCTGGTAGCTGGTGCCCTCCTCCTGCAGCCGTCGCTGCAAGGTGCGCTGCGACAGGTGCAGCGCCTGCGCCACCACCTCGCGTCGCGGCTCCCCTTGCGGCAACAGGCGGCACAGCACCTGGCGCGCCTGATGGGTCACCCGGCTGCTGCAGAAGCGCGCCAGGTACTCCCCGGCAAAGCGATCGTGCAACTGCGCCAGGGCTTCGTTGGCGCTGGGCAGCGGGGCCTCCAGGTCGGCGCGTTCGAAGATCAGCCCGTAGTGCTCGGCATTGAAGCGCAGCGGTGCCTGGAACACCTGCTGATAGGGGGTCAGGTCGGCAGGCGCCGGGCCTTGCAGGCGTATTTCACGCGGGCGAATGAGCTTGCCGGTCATCCAGCGACAGAATGCCAGGCAGTAGGCCAGCGAGGCCTCGGCGCTCTGCCGCGCCGGCGGCAGGCGGTCGCCATGAATGGCCAGGGTCAGTGCGTAACCGTCGGGCTGCGCCAGGAAATTCAGGTCGGCCCCTTCGCCGATGATGCGCTGGTAGCGCACCAGGCGGGTGAAGCCGTCGCGCAGGTTGCGGCTGGACATCAGCGCATAACCCACCACATGGAAGGACGCAGGACGTACCACCTGCGCCATGTTCAGACCGATCGCCGGGTTGCCGGACAGGGCCACGGCGCGCTGCCACAGGCGGGTCATGCCATCTTGCGGAAAGCGCGCATCCGGGTCGTTCAGCGCGGCGTAGTCCATGCCCAGTTCGGCGAACAGCCCGGCACAGTCGACACCGCCCAGCTCCAGTGCCTGCACGATGGCCAAGGCCCAGTTGGAAGATGTGGTTCTTTCACTCATCGTCTTGTTCTTATGTAGATCAGGCCAGCAAGGTCAGAGTTGGCGGCCCAAGGATACTAGACTGGCACCTTAAGTCAGTGGCCCATGGAGACAGCCGCTCTAGACTGACAGTGACAATAACAGGAGGTGCGCCATGACCGCCCAGACCACCGAACGCTTCCAGAGCTTCGCCGCGTTCTACCCCTACTACCTGCAGGAGCACAGCAACCCGGTGTGCCGTCGCCTGCACTATGTCGGCAGCCTGCTGGTGCTGACGATCCTCGCCTACGCCCTGGCCACCCAGCAATGGCTGTGGCTGCTGGCCATGCCCCTGGCCGGCTATGGCTTCGCCTGGGTCGGCCACTTCGTCTTCGAGAAGAACCGCCCCGCCACCTTCCAGTACCCGCTCTACAGCCTGATGGGCGACTGGGTGATGCTGAAGGACGCCTTCACCGGGCGGATTCGCTTCTGACCCCGGCGCCAATCCAGAACAACAAGAACGAGAACGACCATGAATAGCCGAGCCCGCTTCACCCACATGGAAGACGGCCAGGCCGAGGACTGGGCCATCATCGCCCAGGATTTCGCCGCCTATGCCGCCCAGCTGCCTGCGCGCATTCTCGACCACCTGCGCCTGCTCGATGGCGACTTCGGCGGCTTCCCCGTCGACCGCCTGACCCACTCGCTGCAGACCGCCACCCGCGCGCACCGCGACGGGCGTGACGAGGAATACGTGGTCTGCGCCCTGCTCCACGACATTGGCGATACCCTCGGCAGCTACAACCACCCGGATATCGCCGCGGCGATCCTCAAGCCCTTCGTCAGCGCCGAGAACCACTGGATGGTGGAGAAGCACGGAATCTTCCAGGGCTACTACTTCTTCCATCACCTGGGCATGGATCGTCACCTGCGCGAGCAGTTCAAGGACCACCCGCAGTACCAGACGACCATCGAGTTCTGCGCCCGCTACGATGCCGCCGCCTTCGATCCGGACTACGAAAGCCTGCCCCTGAGCTACTTCGAACCCATGCTGCAACGGGTCTTCGCCAGGCCGAAGAACTCCATCTACCTGGCGGCCATGGACGACGCGAACGCCTGACCGCCGGCCACTGTTACGCCACCGTTCGGCGGTCATGCTTGGCTGGCCGCCGTACCCTTGGTTATGATCCCTGCCCTGTAGAGCCTCTGGCTCAGGTCTTGCAGACCAGCCAGGCGTCCAGCAGAGACGCCAGAATTCCAGCAGGGACAGTTCCAGCAGATGAAGTCAGTCACCCTCAGCCGTGCCAACGGGCTGCCGACGCCGCCGTTGCGCGAATACTATTCGCGCGTGCTGGCCTATATCGCCACGGCCGCGGCCATCGCCGCCGGAACCTACGTCGGGCATTTCACCTACGACGTCCTCTGGATGGTGCCCTACGCGCTGCTCTACCCGCACCTGGCGCACAACCTCAGCCGCCGCTTCAAGCGCGACTATCCGCAACAGACCGACCTCACCCTGCTGTTCCTCGATGCCATCCACGCCGGCGCGGCCTGCGTGCTGCTGGGGTTCTCCACGGTACCCAGCCTGATGTTCATGCTGACCCTGTGCTTCAGCGCCCTGGTCATCGGCGGCCTGCGCTATCTGGGGCTGGCGCTGCTGGTCGCCGGTAGTGGCATGGCGCTGTGTGCGGCGCTGGTGGAGATCCACCCCAATACCAGCACGCCGACTCCCGTGGCCCTGGTCAGCATTCTCTTCGCCACCTTCTACATCTGCATCACCGCCTACTTCGTCAACCAGCAGGGATTGCGCCTGGCGCAGGTGCGCAGCGAGATCAAGCGCGAGCAGGAAAAGGCCGCACGCCTGGCCCGCAACCTGGCCAAGTACCTGTCCCCGCAAGTGTGGGAGTCGATCTTCACCGGCAAGAAGACCGTGCGCCTGGAGACCCAGCGCAAGAAACTCACCGTGTTCTTCTCCGACATCAAGGGTTTCACCGAGCTCTCCGAAGAGCTGGAAGCCGAAGCGCTGACCGACCTGCTCAACACCTACCTCAACGAGATGTCGAAGATCTGCCTGAAGTACGGCGGCACCATCGACAAGTTCATCGGCGACTGCGTCATGGTGTTCTTCGGCGACCCCAGCAGCAACGGCGCCAAGAAGGATGCGGTAGCGGCGGTTTCCATGGCCATCGCCATGCGCAAGCACATGAAGGTGCTGCGCCAGCAGTGGCGTGCCCAGGGCATCACCAAGCCGCTGGAAATCCGCATGGGCCTCAACACCGGCTACTGCACGGTGGGCAACTTCGGCGCCGACACGCGCATGGACTACACCATCATCGGCCGCGACGTGAACCTCGCCAGCCGCCTGGAAAGCGCGGCGGAATCCGGCGAGATCCTCATCTCCCACGAGACCTACTCGCTGGTCAAGGACGTGATCATGTGCCGCGACAAGGGCCAGATCACGGTCAAGGGCTTCACCCGTCCGGTACAGATCTACCAGGTGGTGGATTTCCGTCGCGACCTGGGCGCCACCTCCAGCTACGTCGAGCACGAGCTGCCGGGCTTCTCCATGTACCTCGACACCAACGGCATCCAGAACTTCGACAAGGAACGCGTGATCCAGGCGCTCAACCAGGCGGCCGAGAAGCTGCGCGACAAGGTCATTCTCTGAGGTGAACCCTCCGGGCAGCTGCGCTGCCCGGCCCCGGCGTAGCCATCACAGCGCCTACAGCGCGGTATCCGCCAGGGCCTCGTCCAGCACCACCGGCTCACCGTCGATCAGCGGCTGCAGCGCCAGGAATTCCAGCGCCGAGGCGCGCCAGGACTGTGCCGCCGCCAGCTCGGCGCAACGCCCGCGATCCAGTTCCAGGGCCGCCAGGCAGGCCGCTCCCAGGTCCTCGTCCATCACGCCACTGAGCCCCTGCTGCAACACGTCCAGCGGCCCTGCGACGGGGAACGCGGCAACCGGCGTGCCACAGGCCAGTGCCTCCAGCATTACCAGGCCATAGGTATCGGTACGCGAAGGGAAGACCAGCACCGAGGCGTCCTGATAAGCCTCGGCCAGCGCCTGGCCACGGCGATAGCCGAGAAAGCTCACCTGCGGGTAGCGCAGCTGCAGCGCTTCACGCTGCGGGCCATCGCCTACCACACGCTTCTCGCCGGGCAGAGCCAGGTCGAGAAACGCCTGCAGGTTCTTTTCCGGCGCGATACGCCCCACGTAGAGAAACACCGGCTGCGCCTTCGCCTGGCGCGTCCCGTTCGGGCTGAACAGGCCGGTATCCACGCCCTTGCGCCACAGTTGCAGGCGCTGCAGGTCCCACCCGGCGAACTCTTCGCGCAGGCGTTCGGTGGTCACCAGCACCGCCTGGCTCGGGCGATGGAAGGCGCGCAGCAGGGCATAGCCCCAGCGCGGCGCGATCCAGGGCCAGCGGGTGCTGACATATTCGGGGAAGCGCGTGTGGATCGCCGTGGAGAAGGCCAGACCACGCTTGACCAGCCAGCGCCGCGCCGCCCAGCCCAGTGGCCCTTCGGTCGCCAGGTGCACGCAGTCGGGGCGAAAGTCGCGAATCAGCGCGCCGACCCGCCAGAGATTCCACACCAGCGGAATCTCCGGGTAGGTCGGGCATGGCACGGAACGGAAGTCGGCGGGCGACAGCAGCTTGACCTGATGACCGAGGCCGCGCAGCTCGCTGATCAGCGCCGCCAGGCTGGTGACCACGCCATTGACCTGAGGCGCCCAGGCATCGGAGACGATCAGTATTCTCATGCACTGGTCTCGAGCGCCACGGCCTGCGCGTCGCTGGCTTCGCGCGCCTGCGCCTCGGCCAGGCGGTAGAGCTCGATCTGCCCGTCCCAGTGCTCGATCAGTGCCGTGCAGGACTCCACCCAGTCACCGCAGTTCATGTACTCGACACCACTCACCTGGCGGATCTCGGCGTGGTGGATATGGCCGCAGACAACGCCCTGCAGGCCACGCTTGACGCACTCGTGCGCGATGGCTTCCTCGAAGTCGCTGATGAAGTTCACCGCCGTCTTGACCTTGTGCTTGAGGTACGCAGACAGCGACCAGTAGCCGTAACCCCAGCGGCTGCGCCAGTGGTTGAGCCAGCGGTTGAGGGTCAGGGTGAATTCGTAGGCCGAGTCGCCGAGAAACGCCAGCCAGCGGTGGTAGCGGGTGATCACGTCGAACTGATCGCCATGGATGACCAGCAGCTGGCGGCCATCGGCGGTGACGTGCACGGCCTCGTCCACCAGCTGGATGTTGCCCAGCAGCAGGCTCGAATAACGGCGCAGGAACTCGTCGTGGTTACCGGTGACGTAGATCACCTCGGTGCCCCGCTTGCTCATGGTCAGCAGGCGGCGAATGACGTTGGTGTGCGCCTGCGGCCAGTAGATACCGCCGCGCAGCTTCCAGCCGTCGATGATGTCGCCCACCAGGTAGATGCGGTCGGCGTGATAGCGCTTGAGGAAGGCCGCCAGGTGCTCGGCCTGACAGTCGCGAGTGCCGAGATGCACGTCGGAGATCCACAGGGTGCGGACACGTTGCTTGCGGGTGGGCTTGGCGAGCTGGGCGCTGGTCATGGGCTGCCTCCGGCTGGGTTTAGACGAGCTTGAGGCGTGGCGGTGAAAGGATTGTGACGGACAAAAGACCGTTCGATGACGCAGCACGCCGTCGCCCCAAGGCGTTACACTCCTGCGTTCACCGAGGAACCGCCATGCTCCCTGCCCTGTCCCTGCGCCACTACAGCCATGAAGTGCTCTGCCACAGCCATGACCACGCCCAATTGGTGTTCGGCCTGACGGGTGAGCTGCAGTTCGAGGTGCAGGGCCTGGGCAGCCGCGTGCTGCGTCATCACCTGGCGGTGGTACCGGCCGAGGCCCGCCACACCTGCGGCAGCCCGCGTGGCAGCCAATGCCTGGTGCTGGACCTGCCAGCCAACGACTGGCTCGCACGGCAGCTCGGCCATCACGCGGACAACATCCAGCGCCTGCTCGAACGCCCCGGCGCCCTGCAGCTCGACCCGGCCCAGGGCCAGTTGCTCAACTGGCTGGCCAACGGCCCGATCAACGATGCGGTGATCGCCGGTCAGGGCGCCGCCCTGCTGCTCGGCAGCCTGGCGTGCCAGCAGCCCGCCGGCGAAGCGGCACGCTTGCCGCTGTCGGCACTCGACCACTACATCGAGCAGCATGTCGCCCATCCCTTGCAGGTTGCCGACCTGGCCCGACTGGCCGGCCTGTCAGTCGCCCGCTTCCATGCCCGCTTTCTCGCCGATACCGGGCGCACGCCCATGGAGCACATTCGCCAGTTGCGCCTGCAACGGGCCGAACAGCTGCTGCGCGACAGCGAACTGCCCGTCGGCGAGATCGCCGCCCGCGTCGGCTACACCTCGCAAAGTGCATTCACCGCCGCGCTGTCCCGCCACCTGGGCATGACCCCACGGCAACTGCGGCGCGATCGCCAGGCCCTGCGCCACGGCTGAGAGCCTCGCGACAAAAGCCGTCACTCCCGCGACAGACAGCCATCGCCAGCCCCTCTAGACTGCGCGGCATCACCGAGGAGTACCCCATGCAAACCATCGAATGGCAGGATTTCGAAAAAGGGGAGCTGCGCGTCGGCACCATTCGCAGCGCCCGTCCCAACGAAAAAGCGCTGAAACCCGCCTACGTGCTGGAAGTGGATCTTGGCGAGCTGGGCATCAGGACCTCCAGCGCGCAGATCACCGCGCACTATGACTGCGACGGCCTGATCGGCCGCCAGGTGCTGTGCGTCTGCAACTTCGCCGCCAAGCGTATCGCCGGCGTGCGCTCCGAAGTGCTGGTCACGGGCGTCTACGACAGCGAAAACCGCGTGGTACTCGCCGGCTTCGACAAGCCGCTCGACAACGGTGCGCGTCTGGCATGAAGGAACGTAACGCCCTGCTGGCGATTCACCTGGGCGCCCTGCTGTTCGGCCTGTCGGGCATCTTCGGCAAGCTGGCGGCGACCACTCCGGAGATGATTGCCGGCGGTCGCGCCTTCTTCGCCGTGCTTGCCCTCGGCCTCGCGACCCTGCTCTGGCGCCGCACCGACTCGTCTCGCCCCAGCTGGCCCCAACTGGCCCGGCTGGTGCTCGGCGGCCTGCTGCTCGGCAGCCACTGGCTGGCCTTCTTCGAGGCGGTGAAAATCTCCGGCGTGGCCATCGCCACCCTGGGCTTCGCCAGCTTCCCGGCGTTCACCGTACTGCTCGAAGGCACCCTGTTCCGCGAGCGCACACGCCCCGTCGAATTCCTCATGGTCGCCCTGGTGTGCCTGGGGCTGATCCTGGTGACACCCGAGTTCAGCCTGGGCAGCGATGCCACCGTGGGCTTGCTCTGGGCCATCCTGTCGGGCCTGCTGTTCGCCCTGCTGTCGCTGCTCAATCGGGCCAGCACGCATGGCCTCGACCCGATACAGGCGGCCCTGTACCAGAACGTCACCGTGCTCGTCGTGTTCATGCCCCTCGCTGCCCCACTGGTGCCCAGCCTGCGCCCGCTGGACTGGCTCTGGCTGGCGATGCTGGGGATCTTCTGCACGGGCCTGGCGCACAGCCTGTTCGTCGCCAGCCTGCGTGTGCTCAAGGCACGTACCACGGCGGTGATCTTCGCCCTGGAGCCGGTCTACGGGATTCTGTTCGCCTGGTGGCTGTTCAGCGAACAGCCCACCCTGCGCATGCTCGCGGGTGGCTTGCTGATCATCAGCGCCATCTTCGTCTCGGCGCGGATGGCGCGCTGAGCCGGCCGGCATCAGGCTGCAGCGCGCAGCGACCCCGCCGATGACGTCAGCCGCTCAGTTGACGCTGTAGCCACGCCCCGTCAGGCAGGCGCCCAGGGCGCGACGGTAGCGCTCGGTGGAGTCGGCCCCCACCGGGCGGGTCGCCGTGGCGGGGTCGAAACCGCTCTGCCCCACCGCCCAGCGGTGGCACTCGTAGCGATCACGCCCCTGCAGCTCGGTGCTCTGGCCGTTGGCCGGGTAGGCGATCACTTCATAGCTGGCGACGCTGTTGCCCTGCACCGCAGGTGGCGGCGTGACCACGACGTAGCGCTGAGCATTGGCGCTCCACAGGTAATAGGTACCAGCGGCGACGAAATACAGCGCGCTGCCGATCCACAGTTCACGGGCGCCGTCCGGCAGGTCGTGGCGATGCCCGCCAGCCGGACCGGGCCCCGCATTGCCCCAGCCCGGCCCACCAGGGCCACCCGGACCTCCAGGCCCGGGCGGACCGGCCAGGGCCTGGGTAGACAGCGCCAGAGTCATCAAGGCCAGGATCATTGAACGTTGCAGCGACATGTTTCACCTCTTCACGTGACGGCCTGATCGGCCCGAGGCAAATTATTCGCGCGCCGCCGTGGCAGCGGGGTAAGCCCTGTGTAAAGAGGGGGTAAAACTCCTGATACACGGCTCTCAGGGACGGTCGTTGTGGCCCAGGTCACGCGCCGGGTCGATCAGGTCGCGCACCCGCCGCTTGAGCTCCTTGGCTTCGGGAAAACCGCCGTCGGCCTTGCGCTCCCAGACCTGCTGGCCATCGCACAGGATGCGGAACACCCCTCCCGTGCCCGGCTCCAGGCTGACTCGTCCCAGCTCGTCGGAGAAGGTGCTGAGCAGTTCCTGGGCCAGCCAGGCGGCGCGCAGCAGCCATTGGCACTGGGTGCAGTAGGTGATGATGACTTCTGGCTTGATATCGGACATGGAGAGGCTCTGGGACTGGACGGACGGTGCCTATAATAGCGGCCCTCGAATACGTCTCGCCCGGTATCTGTCATGCGCCGCCTGCTCTGCTCGCTGTTCTGTCTCCTCGCCCTTCACGGCCTGCCCAGCCACGCCGCCGAACGCGTCGGCCTGGTGCTCTCTGGTGGCGCGGCTCGGGGCCTGGCGCACATCGGCGTGCTCAAGGCGCTCGAGGAGCAAGGCATCCGCATCGACGCCATCGCCGGCACCAGCATGGGCGCCATCGTCGGCGGGCTGTACGCCGCCGGCTATTCGGTGGAAGAACTGGAGCGTCTGGCCCTGGAGCTGGATTGGCAGCAGGCGCTGTCCGATTCACCGCCACGCGAGGACATCCCCTTTCGCCGCAAGCAGGATGACCGCGACTTCCTGATCAAGCAGAAGCTCAGTTTCCGCGACGACGGCAGCCTCGGCCTGCCGCTGGGCGTGATCCAGGGGCAGAACCTGGCGCTGCTGCTGGAAAGCCTGCTGGTGCACCGCAGCGCCACCCGCGACTTCGACAAACTGCCGATTCCCTACCGGGCCGTGGCCACCGACGTGGTCAGCGGCGAGCAGGTGGTCATGCGCAGCGGCCACCTGCCGCAGGTCATGCGCGCCAGTATGTCGATTCCTGCCGTGTTCGCGCCGACGGAAGTCGACGGCCGCCTGCTGGTCGATGGCGGCATGCTCAACAACGTACCGATCGACGTGGCGCGGCAGATGGGGGTGGATCATGTCATCGTGGTCGACCTCGGCATGCCGCTGAAGCCGGCCGACGAGTTGCATACCGTGGTCGATGTGATGAACCAGTCGATCAACCTGATGATGCGCAGGAACTCCGAAGAACAGCTGGCCACCCTGGTCGATGACGACGTGCTGATCCAGCCGGCGCTGGCCGGCTTCGGGGTCGCCGATTTCAATCGCGGCGAGCAGATGATCCTCGCCGGCTATCGCGCCACGCAGATCAAGGCCGAAAGTCTCGCCCGCCTGCGCACCAGCAACGCCGGCAACCCGGCACTGGCCATGGCGCGCTCGCGCGAGCAGCGCAACCCGGTGATCCGTGAAATCCACGTGGAGAACGATTCCAAGGTCGGCGACGAGGTCATCCGTAGCCACATCCGCCAGCCCCTGGGCGAACCCCTCGACGTGGAGCGTCTGCAGAAGGACATGGGGACGCTGTACGGCCTGGACTACTTCGAGCGCGTGCAGTACCGCGTGGAGGCGCTGGACCAGCGCGGCAGCGCCCTGGTGATCGATGCCCGTGGCAGGCGCACCGGCACCGACTACCTGCGCCTGGGGCTGAGCCTGTCCGATGACATGCGCGGCGACAGCGCCTTCAACATCGGTGCCAGCTACCGCGTAAACGGCATCAACACCCTCGGCGCCGAATGGCTCACCCGCCTGCAGCTGGGTGACCGCCAGGAGCTGTACAGCGAGTTCTACCAGCCGCTCGACGCCGGCTCACGCTACTTCGTCGCCCCCTACCTGTTCGGCGAGGCGCAGAACGTCGAGGCGATACTTGATAACGACCCCATCGCCGAATACCGCCTGGAGCGCTATGGCTACGGCCTCAATCTCGGCCGACAGATCGCCAACAATGGCGAGATCCGCTTCGGCATCGGCCAGGCCTGGGGCGAGGCCGACGTGCGCGTGGGCGAGCGTGACCTGCCCAGTTTCAGCTTCAGCGAGGGCTACTACGAACTGAAGTACTCCTTCGACACCCTGGACAACCTCGACTTCCCGATCAAGGGCGAAGACATCGGCCTGCTGTTGCGCCAGTACGACAAGGGCCTGGGCTCGGACGACGAGTACAGGCAGTGGCAGCTGGAGCTGAACAAGGCGCTGACCCACGGCCCCAACACCTGGCTCCTGGGTGGTCGCTACGGACGCACGCTGGACGAAGCCGAGGTGGTGACGTCCGGCTTCATCCTCGGTGGTGCCCAGGAACTCTCCGGCTTTCGCCAGGACTCCCTGAGCGGGCAGAACATGGCCCTGGCGCGCATGATCTACTACCGCCGCCTGACGCAGAGCTCGCTGCTGCCACTGGACCTGCCGCTCTACCTGGGCTTCTCGCTGGAACGGGGCCGCGCCTGGAACAATGACAATGCCTTCGACAGCGGCTACATCAACGCCGCCAGTGTCTTCCTCGGCCTGGACACGCCCCTGGGGCCGCTGAACTTCAGCTACGGCTTCAACGACGAGCGCGAGAAAGCGCTGTACCTCAACCTCGGCAAGAGTTTCTGAGGCCAGTAACGACCAGGCCGCGCATGAGCGCGGCCTGGTCGGCCAGCACGGTGAACGGGCTCAGGCGATTTCCGCCAGCAACTGGCGAGCGGCCCGCTTCTGCTCGTCATCGCCCTGATCGATCACCTCGTTGAGGATGTCACACGCGGTGGCGACATCGCCCTGCTTGATGTACGCCAGGGCCTGATTGAGCTTGGCCATGTGCGCGGGGTTGCCGGCCAGGTGGTCGAAATCCCCCTGCAGCGCGGCGGTGGCATCGGCATCGCCGGCGAACGCATCGAGGAAGTTGTCGTCCAGCTGCTCCTCGTCGTCGAGCAGGACCATCTCCATCTCGCCAAACGCGCTCAGTTGCTCATCCTCGTGCGGCAGCTCGAAGACCTCCGGCAGCTCCTGCAGGTTGCTGGAGAACGACGCGTCGAGCTCAGGCTCGGCGGCCGCCTTGGGCTTGGCCTGGACGGTGGTCGAGAACGGGCTGACCAGGTCCCAGTCGGCATCCAGGGACAGATCATCGAGGTTGAGCTGAAAGTCGGGCTCGGTGACCGGCTCGTCCGGTGATGGCGCCGCTGCCTGAACGACAGGCTCGCTCGGCTCGGACTGCGCCGTCCGCAGGTTGGGATGCCTGGCTTGCAGGGCGTCGAGACGCGCCTCGTCGAACCCCTCGGCGCGCAGAACCGCTTCTTCACGGGCGAAGGCCTGGCCATCGCCCTGCTGCGCCAGGACTTCCAGCAGGCGGAAGCGCAGGTCACTGCGTTGCGGCTCCTGCAACAGCGCCTTGTTCAACTCACCGCGCGCCTCGCTGAGGCGGCCATAGGCGATGTAGACGTTGGCCGCCTCCAGCGGATCGGTCGGTGCCTGCGGGCGCTGCACGAGCGGGGCCGGCGTCACCCTGGCGGCCGGCGCCACGGCGGCGACAGGCGCGGCCTCGACGACCCTGGGGCGAGTCACAGGCTGCGCCTTGGCGGCAACCTGCACCACCGGCGAGGCCTTCTCGCGACGCCGTGCGGCCCAGAACAGCGCACCGAGCAGCAGCAACAGACCTGCGCCACCGGCGAGCAGCGTGGAGAACCAGCCACCTGTTTCCGTGGCCGGTGCCTGCGGCTCGGCCGGCACCTCGGCTGCGGGTTGCACGACAGGCGCTTGCGGCGTGCGCTCGGCGGCGAGCTCGGCCAGTTGCGCGTCTTTCGCCGCCAGCTGGTCCTGCAGTTGCTGAACCTGCAACTGCAACTCGGCCAGGCCCTGCTGCAGTTGCAGGTTCTCGGCGGCCTGGCTGGCCAGTTCCAGATCGACCTGGCGCTGTTTCTCGGCCAGCAGTTGCAGGCTGTCCGCCTGTTCCGGCGTCGGCTCCAGCGCGGTCAGCGGCGCACTCACCGGCCCCTCGGCACTGAGGCTGCTCTCGGCAACGGGCTCCGCTGCTTGCTCCGCCACGGGCGCGGTCGGCGCGCTGGCCGCAGCGGCGCGCGCGGCATCGGGCAGCAGCAAGTCGGCACCGGCCTGCAGCAGGCCTGGGTCGCCGCCGATGAACGCCCCCGGATTGAGGGCAAGAATGCCTTCCATCAGCGCCTGCTGAGACAGCCCGCTGCCCTCCTCGCGCAGACGCGCCGCGATCGACCACAGGCTGTCGCCGCGCACCACCTGATGACGATGCCCCGCCACAGCAGCCGGCGGCGTCACGCTACGTATCGACGATGCCGGTGCGGCCTGGCGAGGCGCCTGGGCAACGGGCGCCGCAGTGGAGGCTGCCACCGAGGAATAGGCGGAGGAACCCGGCGGATCGAGCAGCACGGTGTATTCACGCAGCAACTGGCCGTTGGGCCGTGCCACCTCGACGATGAAGTTCAGATAGGGTTCACGGACCGGGCGACTGGACACCACCCGGATCACGCTGCGCGAACCGCGCAACAGCGGTGTGAAGCGCAGGTCGTTGAGAAAGTACAGGCGCTCGACACCCGAGCGACTGAATACTTCGGCAGGCGCCAGGCCGACGCGTACGTCCTGCGCGCCCAGGTCGCCGACTTCGAGCAACTCGATCTCGGCCTCCAACGGCTGATTCAACGCCGAATGCAGCGTGATATCACCCAACCCAAGCGCCGGTGCCATTCCCGAATAGAGAGCGGAACCCGACGCCAAACCCAACATCAACTGACGCACCCGAGCCATGTGACCTCCAGGGTTATCCAGGCTCGAACGCCGCCTCCTCGACTTCCTGTCCGGGCTTCCCTTGGCCGGGAGGCTGGCGCCCTCGAAAAACGCAAAGGACGATCAACAGAGTCCCTGTCCAGACCGTCCTGAATTGCATTATGGCTACTAATTCACAAAGTAGCGGATTAGGCGTCAGTTTGCCGACGAAAGCACAGTGCCATCAACCAACTTCAGTCAAAAGTAAGGCACAAAAAGCGCTTGACCGAGCGGGCATGAAAATGCCAACCAGGTCTCATTTCACCAGATTGGCCAGCACCCGCGCGTGGACCTGCTGGCAGCGCCGCAGGTCGTCTTCGTCGATACCGGCGAAGACCTCATGGCGCAGTTGGGTGGAAATCGCTTCGATCTTCTCGATCAGCGGCTGCGCCTTGGGTTGCAGCGCGATCTTCTTGGCGCGGCGGTCCTCGGGTACCGCCACGCGGGTCACCAGTTCCTGGCTTTCCAGGCTGTCGAGCAGGCGCGCCAGGGTTGGCCCCTCCACGCCCACGCTCTGCGCGAGCTCGCGCTGGGTGGGCATCTCAGTGAAGCGGGCCAGGTGCAGCAGCACCAGCCAGCGCGCCTGGGACAGTCCCAGGCCGACCAGGCGGCGGTCCAGTTCCGAGCGCCACGCGCGTGACAGTTGGGCGACTTGCATGGCAAAGCGATGTTGATCGGGGTAAGACATGGGCAAGCGAACTCATACAAAGGTCAAAAACTAATTATTAGCTAGCTAGCCATAACCCGACGCGCAGAGCAAGCGCGGATTTCGCCGGTGCGTTGCAGAATACGACGGCGAAGCCCTCTGACTCAGGCCGCGACCTGATTGCGCCCGAACGCCTTGGCCTCGTAGAGCGCACGGTCCGCCTGCTCGTAGAGTTGCTCCAGTTCGGCCTGGACGCCCGGGGTCAGGCACGCGACGCCGATAGACATGGTCAGCACCTCGGCGCTGTCGGAGCCGCGATGGGCGATGGCCGCCGCTTCCAGCGACTGGCGCAGGGCCTCGGCACGCTGCCGGGCCTCGTCGGCAGCGATGTCGAACAGCAGCAAGGCGAACTCCTCGCCACCCAGGCGCACGCCCATGTCCAGCGGGCGCCGTGCTGCCTGCTCGATGAGCATGCCCACGCGCTGCAGGGCCGCATCGCCGGCCTGGTGGCCGTAGCAGTCGTTGTAGGCCTTGAAGTGGTCGATGTCGCACAGCAGCAGAGCCAGCGGCTTGCCGTCACGTTGCGCCTGGCGCCACAGGCGCTCGAACTGGCGGTTGAAACTGCGCCGGTTGTGCAGGCCGGTGAGGCTGTCGTGATAGGCGAGCAGACGCATCAGGCGACTGACCAGAAAGTGCTCGCGCGATTTGTATTCCAGCAGGTAGCAACCGACGGCGCCGGTGAGATTGCCGAACGCGAGGAACAGCACATTGTTGATCAGCCTCGCCGCCGGCAAGCCGGCGAGCAGTTCCGCCACCACGTAGGCCGTCAGCACCACCAGCGAACAGGCGAGCGCCTCGCTCAGGCGCAATCCCACCAGGAAATAGGCGGCCATGCTCACCAGCAGCAGCCCCTCGTAGGGATAGCCGGGATCGACCTGATGGACGATGCCGACGATCAGCGCGGCCCCCACGCCCAGGGTGAGGATGCACGCCATGCTCAACGGCAGCAGCAGATGGGTATGGCGACGCTGCAGGATCAGTGCGGCACAGACCAGCAGGATGACCAGCACCACGAACCTCACGCCGAGCACCCAGGCGAGGTGCGACGCAGGCACCACCAGCAGGTCCAGCACCGCCAGTGCCAGCCAGATGACCATGGCGACACTCAGTGCGAAACGCTTGAGTTCGAAGCTGTCGTCGAGCAGGTGGGCGCGGTATTCACGCTCCAGCGCGCGCGCGAAGCGCAGACCACGAAACCCCAGGCTCAGCTGGTCTGCGTAGGGGCTCGGGCGGACTTCATCGAGCCAGGCGTGAAAGTTGGGCACTGCTACCTCGTCGTCAGGCGGCCTGCCCCACACCTTAGCCGCGTCATCGTGATGCCGCCAGAAACAGCCAACCGCTAGAGTTCGAACTCGGCCTGCAGGGCCGCGCGCACGCAGTACAACACCGCCTCGTCGACCCGCCCGGCGAACAGCGGCGCGATCTCACTGACCGCCGGCAACTCGCCCTCACCGTCGAGGAAGCTCTCCTGGATCTCGCCCAGCAGCTCTTCCGGCAGGTCCAGCGCCTGCTCCAGGCTCAGTTGCTGCTGCGCGATGGCTTCGGCGAGCAGGCTGTAGACATTCTTCTCGCTGCAATTGAGCTGGCCGGCGATCTGCGCCGGGGTCATGCCGGCGCGTGCCAGGCTGACCAGCTCGTGACGCAGGTCCGCGACCGGCGCCGGTGCCTCCTCCTGGGCGTTGCCAGCCAGCACTTCGAGGAAGGCCTGACCATAACGCTCCAGCTTGCGCGCGCCCACGCCGCTGACCTCGGCCATCTCGCTCAGCGAACCCGGCTGACTGCGCAGCATCTCCAGCAGGGTGGCATCGGGGAAGATCACATAGGGCGGCACGCTGTGCTCCTCGGCCAGCTTGCGACGCAGGCTGCGCAAGGCTTCCCACATCTCCCGCTCATGCCCCTGCACCAGCTGGCTGGCCGCACTGCTGGAGGCCTTGACCGCCTGCGCCGGCTTGGGTTCGCGACGCAGTTGCAGGGTAACCTCGCCTCGCAGCAGCGGCCGGCAGCTCTCGTCCAGGCGCAGGCCACCGAAGCCCTCGAGGTCGACATCGGCCAGGCCACGCGCAACCAGCTGGCGGAACAAGGTGCGCCACTCGACCTCGGAGAAGCCCTTGCCCACGCCGAACACCGCCAGATGCTGATGACCGGAAGCGCGGATCTTCTCGTTGTCACGCCCCAGCAGGATGTCCACCAGGTGGCCGACGCCGTAGCGCTGGCCGCTGCGATAGATGGCCGACAGCGCCTGCCGCGCCGGCTCGGTGGCGTCCCAGGTTTCGACGCCGTCGATGCAGTTGTCGCAATGCCCGCAGGGCTGTTCCAGCACCTCGTCGAAATAGGCCAGCAGCGCCTGGCGCCGGCAGCGGGTCTCCTCGCAGAGGGCCAGCATTGCGTCGAGCTTGTGCTGCTCGATGCGTTTGTGGCGCTCGTCGCCCTCGGAGTTGTTGAGCATCTGCTTGAGAAAGATCACATCCTGCAGGCCGTAGGCCATCCAGGCATCGGCAGGCAGGCCGTCACGCCCGGCACGACCGGTTTCCTGGTAATAGGCCTCCAGCGACTTGGGCAGATCCAGGTGGCAGACGAAACGCACGTTGGGTTTGTCGATGCCCATGCCGAAGGCGATGGTGGCCACCATGATCAGGCCTTCTTCATTGAGGAAGCGCTTCTGGTGGTAGGCCCGCAGCTCGTTGGGCAAGCCCGCGTGATAAGGCAGCGCCGGGAAGCCCTGGCTGCTGAGGAAATCGGCGACCTCCTCGACCTTCTTGCGCGACAGGCAGTAGACGATGCCGGCATCGCCCTTGCGCGCCGCCAGAAAGCCCAGCAACTGCTTGCGTGGCTGATCCTTGGGCTGGATGCGATAGAAGATGTTGGGCCGGTCGAAGCTGGAGAGAAAGCGCTCGGCATGCTCCAGGTGCAGGCGCTGGACGATCTCCTCGCGGGTACGCTTGTCCGCCGTGGCGGTCAGGGCGATGCGCGGCACCGCCGGGAACAGTTCGGCGAGCTGGCCGAGCTGCAGGTACTCCGGGCGGAAATCATGCCCCCACTGCGACACGCAGTGCGCCTCGTCGATGGCGAACAGGGCGATGTCGAGGCCCTGCAGGAAATTCAGCATCCGCGCCTGCACCAGGCGCTCCGGAGCCAGGTAGAGCATCTTGATCTGGCCACGGCGGATGCGATCGGCGATTTCGCGCTGCTCATCGGGGCTCAGCGTGGAGTTCAGCGCCACGGCCGCCACACCCAGCTCATCCAGCGTCGCGACCTGGTCGTCCATCAACGCTATCAACGGCGACACCACCACGGCCAGGCCGTCGCGCATCAGCGCGGGAACCTGATAGCACAGCGACTTGCCGCCGCCCGTGGGCATCAGCACCAGGGCATCGCCGCCACCGGCCACGCGCTCGATGATCGCGGATTGATTGCCGCGAAAGGCGTCGTAGCCGAAAACGTCTTTGAGAATGCGCTGGGCGTGGTCGAGCATGAAGGCCTCCGAATGAAGCCGGCTATTATGCCGCACTCTTGCCGGTGACGGTTCCTCACCCCGTCCGAAGCCGTTCTTTTTCTACCCCCTCGGACTTGCCGCTATGGCCGCAAGGCCCCGTGTAGACTAGAATCCAGCCTCGTTTAATCCTTCAAGGTAGCCCCACGATGTCCTTCGCTGAGCAACTGTCCCGCCTGCAAGCCTTCCTCGATGCCGACGAGCTGCACGAAGAAGCGCTGGACTACGTGGCCGCCCATGGCTACCTCACCGCCCTGTCGATCTGCCCGGACCAGGTGCCCGAGCGCGAGTGGATCGACGCCCTGTTCGCCGAGCCGCCGCACTACCGCAGCGACGCCGAGCGCGAAGAGATCGAAAGCACCCTGGTTCACCTCAAGGCGCATATCGCCCGTCAGCTGGCTGGCGAGGAAGAACCCGAGCTGCCCTGCGACCTGGACCTGGGCGACGAGCCGGACGACTCCGACCTGCGCGGCTGGTGCATCGGTTTCATGGAAGGTGTGTTCCTGCGCGAAGCCGTATGGTTCGAGGACGCCGAAGACGAAGTCAGCGAGCTGCTGCTGCCGATCATGGTCGGCTCCGGCCTGTTCGACGAGCAGCAGGAGTTCGCCGAGATCGCCCGTGACCGCGACCTGGTCGACAGCATGATCGACCAGATCCCGGAACTGCTCACCGCCCTGTTCCTGCTGTGCCAGGCACCGGAAGAAAAGCCGGCGCTGCTCAAGCCCCGCCACTGATTGGCCACGGCCGGGGTCAACCCGGCTGTTTCCGCCCATGCCACGTGATATCCAGCCCAGCCGCCACCGCAGCGTCCGTTACCTGTTGCTGGGCATCGGCTGGCTGAGCGTGGCCCTGGGCGTCATCGGCATCTTCCTGCCGGTGCTGCCCACCACCCCGTTCCTGCTCCTGGCCGCCGCCTGCTTCGTGCGCAGCTCACGGCGCTTCTACATCTGGCTGGTCACCCATCGGCACCTCGGCCCCTGGATTCGCGACTACCTCGAAGGCCAGGGTATCCCGCTCAAGGGCAAGGTCTATGCCCTGCTGCTGATGTGGGCGAGCATCGCCCTCTCCTGCTACCTGGTGCCGCTGCCCTGGGCGCGCGCCTTCATGCTGACCAGCGCCGTGCTGGTCAGCCTGTACATCCTCAAGCAGAAAGCCCTGCGCACCCGCTGACGGCGTCTGGCGGCCGGCAGATTGCCAGCCCATCGCCTAGACTTCCTCGATCAGACCCAGAGACCCGACCCCATGCGACGGCTACGCGTTCAGGGATGGCGGTGGCGGCTGCTGATCCTCTCGATCGGCGGCGGGTTGCTGGCCGGCCTGTCGCTGGCGGACTGGGATTTCGCGCTGATTCTCAAGAATGCCGAGAGTCGCTACGGCAACCTCGGCCCGGCGCGCGAACGCATCCTCGACTGGGAGGCGTTGATCAAGAGCAGCGCGGCGCTGAGCGAGGCCGACAAGCTCAACGAGGTCAATCGCTTCTTCAACCGCAAGTTCCGCTTCGTCGACGACATCAAGCTGTGGCGCGAGAACGACTACTGGGCCACGCCGGTCGAGGCGCTGGTCAAGGGTGCCGGTGACTGCGAGGACTACTCCCTGGCCAAGTACTTCACCCTGCGCCGACTCGGCATTCCCAGCGAGAAGCTGCGCATCACCTACGTCAAGGCCCTGAACTACAACCAGGCGCACATGGTGCTGACCTACTACGCCAGCCCGACGGCCGAGCCGCTGGTGCTCGACAACCTGATCAACGACATCCGTCCCGCGTCTCAGCGCAAGGACCTGCTCCCGGTGTACGCCTTCAACGCCGAAGGGCTCTACCTGCCGGGTTCGAACGCCCGCAAGAGCGACTCGAAGAAGCTCTCGCGCTGGCAGGACGTCCTGAAAAAAATGCGTGCCGAGGGCTTCGCCGTGGGCGAAGGCTAGGAGGAAAGACATGTCTCTACTCAAGCAACTGTTCCTGGCCATCTGCCTGTTTCTCGTGGTGGCCTTCACCGGCAGCTTCGTGGCCAGCGTCGAGACCTCGCGCGAGCAACTGCTCAGCCAGCTGCGCTCGCACGCCCAGGACGCCGCCACCGCCCTGGGGCTGTCGATGGCACCGCATGTCGACGACCCGGCGATGCTCGAACTGATGGTCAGTTCGATCTTCGACAGCGGTTATTTCGCCAGCATCCGCGTGGTCGACATCGCCGACGGCAAGGTGGTGGTCGAACGCAGCAACGACGCCCGGCCGGAGAACGTTCCGGGCTGGTTCATCGATCTGGTGAACCTGCAACCCGAGGGCGGCGATGCGCTGATCATGCGCGGCTGGGAGCAGGCCGCGCGGGTCGAGGTGCTCAGTCATCCGCAGTTCGCCCTGGCCAGGCTCTGGGACAGTGCCATCGGCAGCCTGCTCTGGCTGCTGCTCTGCGGCCTGGTCAGTGCCATCCTCGGCGGCTGGCTGCTGCGCACGCAGCTGCGTCCACTGGACAACATGGTGCGTCAGGCACAGGCCATCACCCGTCGGGAGTTCCTCACCCTGCCGCGGGTACCACGCACGCCGGAGCTCAAGCGCGTGGTACTGGCGATGAACCAGATGGTCGACAAGCTGAAGACGCTGTTCGCCGAGGAAGCCGCGCGCAGCGAGAAGCTGCGGGCCGAGGCCTACCAGGACAGCCTCACCGGGCTGGCCAACCGCCGCCAGTTCGATATCCGCCTGAACAATCAGCTGGTACAGAGCGAACAGAATGCCGAGGGCTACCTGCTGCTGCTGCGCGTCAACGATCTCGCCGGTCTCAACCAGCGCCTGGGCGGACAACGCACCGACGCCCTGATCGAGGCGCTGGGCGAACAACTGCGCAATCTGCTGAGCGCCCCGGGGCGCAGCAAGTGGCTGGCATCGCGCAACCGTGGCGGCGAGTTCACCCTGCTCGCCCCGGGCCTGAGCGGCGACGATGCGGACCACCTGGCGAACGAGATCAGCGACGCGCTGCACAGCCTGAAGCAGACCGGTGCCAGTGACTGCGAGCCGGTCGCGCACCTGGGCATCGCCGCCTTTCGCCCCGGCGAGCAGGCCGCTGCGGTCCTCGGCCGCGCCGATCAGGCCCTGGCCCAGGCGCAGAGCCACACGGACAGATGCTGGGCACGCCTGGACGACTTCACGGCGCAGAGCAACCAGGGCCTGCACGACTGGCGCGGCTGGATCGACGACGCGCTGAACCAGGGCAAGCTGCAGCTGTATTTCCAGCCGGTAGCCGAATGCCACGGCGGCACGGTGATGCAGTACAAGGTACTGGCGCGCCTGCTCGACGCGCAGGGCGAGGCGGTCACTGCCGGCCGTTTCCTGCCCTGGATCGAGCGCCTGGGCTGGTCCGCGCGCTTCGACCTGGCGATGCTCGAACACAGCCTGCAACACCTGGCGCGACATCCCAGGCCGCTGGCCCTGAGCCTGTCTGCGGCCACGTTGCGCAACGCCACGGACAAGGCCCGCCTGCTGGAAGTCCTCGCCCGTCATGCCGAGCTGGCACACCTGATGACGCTGGAGATCGACGAACACTATCTGCCGCCGCCTGCCGAGCTGGAGGCCCTGAGCCAGAGCATTCGGGGGCTCGGTTTCAACCTGGGGCTGCAGCACTTCGGTGGTCGTTTCAGCCTGATCGGCAACCTGACGCACCTGGGCCTGGCCTACCTGAAGATCGACGGCACCTATATCCGGGCCATCGATCAGGAAAGCGACAAGCGGCTGTTCATCGAAGCCATCTATCGCGCGACCAACAGCATCGACCTGCCATTGATCGCCGAGATGGTGGAAACGCAGGGAGAGCTCGCGGTGCTGGCGGAACTTGGCATCCACGGGGCCATGGGCCGACTGATCGGTGCGCCCACCCCCTGGAGCGATCGCTAGAGACCGGCGGCAGCGGCATGGCCCTCGTGCGCTGCGGGGCAGGCGATGCAGCGCCGGGAATCAGACCAGATGGTGCTCGTCGTCGCCGAGCAGACCGCTGAGACCTTCGATCTCGGCACGGGCGATGGCACGCTGGTCGAGTTTCTGGCGCGCCGCTTCAGGCAGGTCCGTGTAGCGAATGACACCGCGCTCCACCAGCACGCTGACGACGTCCTCGAGTACCCGCACCAGCTCCAGGTCGGATTGTTTCAGGCTATCCAGGCGGGCCTTGACCTCCTCCTTGGCGGCCAGCCAGTTGTGCAGTTCTTCGCTTTCGACTGCCAGGTTTTCCGTCATGCCCTCGAAGGGTTCGTATTCGACTCGCAGCAAACGCCCGGCGGCGTCACGCTGTACATAGACCATGCCTGCTCTCTCCTGGCCAAAAAAAACCCGCTACCTGAAAAGGTAGCGGGTCGATCATATAAGTGAAGGTCAGACCGTATCTACATTTAAAGTACCGTCATTGAGCATGGCCAGGATCACGCTACCGGTATCCCCCCCGGCACCGTATCCACCCACGCCGCTGTCACCCAGCAGGTTGACGTCCTGCAACACGATGGTCTGATCCGGGCTGCTGAAGTCGCCCGTGCCCATGGCACTGATCTTGATCGTCGTATCCCAGGCCGAAGTCCCCTGGCCGGGCAGCTCACTGGAGGTGATCTGCAGGTAGTCGAGCAGGTTGCCGATATCGCCGGAGGAGCCACTCTCGCCGACCAGCAGGTCGGAGAGATCCAGGCGATCACCGTCGCCCCCCGCGTTGAAGTTGCGCACGAAGTTGAGCACCGTATCGATACCCGTGTCGCCGTTGAGCCAGACGAAGGAGTCCTGGCCACTGCTGTTGCCCAACGACCCACCGCTCATGGTGTCGTTGCCGCGACCGCCGATCAGCACATCGTTACCGCCGCCACCGTACAGCGTGTCGTTGCCCAACAGGCCGCCGAGCACGTTGTCCTGGTTGCCGCCAACGAGAGTGTCGTTGAAGTTCGAACCGATCAGGTTCTCGATACTGCTCAACTGATCACCCGAGGCCCAGCCACTCACGCTACCGCCACTGGCGTTGCCGGAGTTGTTCAGCGTGATGTTCACCCCACTGGTGGCATCGATGTAGCTGGCCGTGTCATTGCCGTCGCCACCGTTGAGCGTGTCGCTGCCCGTACCGCCCACCAGGATGTCGTTTCCGTCACCGCCATTGAGCGTGTCACTGCCGCCATTGCCGATCAGGATGTCGTCACCGCTGTAGCCGTTGAGGGTCCTGCCGCTGTTGTTATCGATGAGTATTTCGTCAAGGAAGCTGCCGTCCACCGAACCGCTGTTATCGATCTCGACGATCGTCACCTTGGCCTGTGCAGTCTGGCCTCCGGCCTGGCTCTGGTAGACGAAGGACTCACCATCGTTGGCCGACGACACCGCGACCGAGGAACTGCCGTGAACTGCGGTCAGGCCTGCAGTCGAGACGATGCTGGTGATCGCCTGGATCGAGCTGTTGGGCCCACCGTCATTGGCCAGCAGGGCCCAGTCCGGGATGTCGAAGCTGCTGCTGCGTGAGATCACATAGTCATCGCGCGCCACCATCGGGCCGTCCGCCGGATCGACCGTGATAGTCAGGTTCGCCAGGCCACTCTGGTCGCCATCGTTGTCGATCAGGATGAAGCCGACCTGCTGGGTCGTGCCGCTACCCACGTTGGCGGCAGACACATAGCTGTACTCGCCCGTCGCCATGTTCACCGAGAGCATCGCCCCGGCGGCCAGGACCAGATTCAGGGTCATGCCATTGACCACACTGCCGTCCGAACCGGTGATGGTCGGGTTGACACCGACATTGAAGGTGTAGGTCACGCCATTGACCACCACCGACTTGACCCGCCCGCCATCGGCACCGAAGCCATTGACGCCGTCGGTCAGATTGCCGCTGATCGGTGTCTCCTGCGCGGTCTGGACCAGAACATCTTCCAGATCGGCGAAGTCGTTCACCGCGATGGCATTGGTGTTGCTCCCTGAAGTGCCATCGTAGGCGATCGGATCGAGCTGATCGTTGTTGCTGTAGTTGCCGGGGGGGTTGTCATTGACCTCTGCCGCCGGTCCCATGCCCAGGGCGTAGGACTGGATGTGCTGGGCATTGAGGAAGTCGATCCATTCGGCCTCCTCGGCAGGGTTGATACCCGCGCTGCCATCCGGCTGGTTCGGCACCCCGTCCGACAGGAAGTACGAGACGTTCTGCAGCGGCTCGCCCGGGTTGTCGGTGAGCGTCAGCTTGCCAGCCGACTGCCAGGCACTCATAGCCGTGTCCAACGCGGCATCGTAGTTGGTCGTCGCACTGTTGGAGGATTCCGGGAAGCCGATCACCGCCGCCTTGGCAGCATCCACCGTCATCCAGGTGGTGCCGTAGGCAGCCGCGCCGCTGGCGAATGTCACCAACCTCACCTTCACGTCACCCATCGCCTCGTACTGCTCCAGCAGTTCGAGCACCGCCAGCTTGGCAGCCTCCAGGCGCGACAGACCGCCGAAGTCAGCGGAGCTGTTCATGCTGCCGGAAACGTCCAGCACCACCAGCAGGTTGGTGTTGACGTCGCCGGACGCCTCGCGGCTCTGGCTGAGGTTCTGGGCCAGCGGAGAGTCGTCATCCACGGAGATTTCCAGCACACCCTCGGCCGGTGAACCATTGCCGTCGACCATCTGGTAGTCGAACTCGAAGTTCAGGTTGTTCTCCACGCTCCCGGAGCCCGGGGCCGGATGGTCCAGAGGCTCGAACAGCTGGAACTGGAAGCCACCCGTTGCCGGATTGGTGAGCGTCACGGTGAACACCGGCTGTCCGCTGCCTTCGATCTGCGCGGTCAGCACCTGGCCATTGCCACTGACCACGTACTCGACCGCCTGACCACCCGAGGTGATGCTCGGCAGGTCGTCCGTCAGCCAGGTGAAGCTGCCGAAGCCATCGCCACCGTAGTCGTAGCCCAGACTGCCGGTCACCGTGGTGGCAGCCCCGGCATCGTCCTCGACGCCACCGATGATGCCGCCGGACAGCCCTTCCTCGTCGACCAGGTCGAACGCGTAGCCGCCAGTCGGCGTGTCATCGACGAAGCAGACATCGAGCTGCGTGCTCACCGTATCGTTGTCGCCGTCGACGACATCGATCTGGAAGGACAGGTCGAGGTCTGGAGGCAGGAATGTCTGCTCCAGGGTGATTTCCTGAATCCGATAGTCACCGTCATTGGAGCCGAAGGTCAGCTTGATGAAGCCATTCAACAGCGACGCTGCCGAACCGGTGGTGAAGTCGGAATCGGCCAGGTTGAAGCTGAACAGCGAGCTCTCGGAGCCCTGGCCGGTGTAGGTACCCGCCGCCACCAGGACGTCGTTGCTGTCATAGGCCTGCCAGAACAGCTCGTCACCGGAGGACAGCTTCTGCACATCCACCTCCGCCGAGTAGACGGTGGCGCTGAAGGTCATGTGCAGCTCTTCGCCGACGTCGATGAGGTTGTTGCCACCGACACCGACCCCCTGTGTGGACGGATTGACCAGGCCGTTACCCGTCAGGGTGACCGCAAGGCCCTCGCCGCTCTCCACGTAGAAGGACGGCTGCGGCTGCCCCGCAGAGATACCCGTCAGGTTGAAGTCGGCGGTGGTGACCGGACGCGAATTGACGATCTCCAGTTGGTAGTTGTTCCCGTTGCCGAGCGCATCGGGGTCGTCATACACGGTGAGGATGAAGAACGTCTCACCGCTGGCGTCACCGACCGTTGCGGTCAGCGTCGTCACGCCGTTCAGCTTGACCACGGTATAGAACAGGCCATCCGCGGTCGGCCCGGCGTTGGCGGAGAGGTCGAAGCCACCGCCGTCACTGCCGTAGTCGGCTTCGATGACGCCTTGCGTGACGTAGCCGTTGACCTCCTCGACTTCGGCGCACTCAGGCGGAGTCACGGTCGGGCCGTCGTCGTCGAAGGTCAGGATCGAGCCTTGTTCGTCAGCCAGTACCAGGGTTTCCGAGGCGGTGACCTGGTCGCCATCGCCGTCGGTGCGTACCACTTCGTAGGTCAGGCCCAGGCTGGCACCGTCGTCACCGAGCAGCAGGTTCAGGGCTTCGTCGAACGTGGTGGTGGTGCCGTCATGGCGGATC
>MDSZ01028344.1_pt1 | contig 26362 bp, 25 predicted proteins | sample 811201 | NCBI WGS metagenome assembly MDSZ01 (sample SAMN05326647, study PRJNA326480) | marine metagenome | isolation source: seawater | place: Indian Ocean: North | collected 2010 | reverse complement strand
TTTGCTCAATTGGTAAGCGTCAGTTTTTTGCGCATTATCTTTCACAAAAATTTTACCTTGGTAAATTCCTTTACTATTATTTTCTAAAACATTTTTAATTTTTTGATAACTTCTGCAATTAGGAGCCAAATGATTAATTAAAGTTTTAATTTCTTGATGTTCATCATTATTCATACTTAATCCAGATAAAATAAAACAATTGCTATTCTCCTTATTCAAATTCATTTCCAAATCAACTTTATTAAATTTCATACCTGAGCTCAGTATAAAATTTTGGTAACTTGAATTGTATCCTTGTGATCCAATTATACTTTTATAATAGTAACCATTGCTATTGGTTTTTTGGACAAATATGCTTCTTAAAATTGAATTGTCTTCAATTTCAATATTTTCAAAAGTATTTTTTATAAATTTACTTTTTTCATCAATGTTATATTCAATTAAAGTTAATTCTGAATTTTGATTAAGTTTTATTTTGTTGGAATTGTTAATTATCTTGTCATCTAAGTTTGAAGTTAAATAATTATAAATAATTATAGGTTTTTTACATTTGTAGTTTTCTTTTATTTCTATGAGTAATCCACCTAAAGATAGGGCTTTATTTAAACAATAAAGATTATTTTTTGAGTGATTGTTAGTGCCCTCGAGAGACTTAAGACTTTTAATTTTAACTTTTTCTTTATCCTCAAACTCAATATTACTAAATTTATAAGATCCGTTAACAAGGACAATATAGTTATGTTCAAAATCATTTATTAATTCGATTTTTTTTTCAAAAATAAAGTCATAATTGTTTGAGATATTCTTAAAATTTTTTTTTATTATAAAATTAAGGTCGGTAAATTTCCAATTTTCATCCTTTTTATTAGGAAGACCTTTTGCAAAAAATAATTCAAGATTCTTTTTTCTATCTAGTTCCTCTTTTTTGGAAGTGCTAGGTATTTTTTTTAAATCAATGTTAAATAGTTGCTCCATTATTTTAAATTTTCATATCCTGTTTTTTCTAATTCTTGACCCAATTCTGCTTGGCCAGTTTTTACAATTTTACCGTTTGATAATACATGAATGAAATCTGGTTTAATGTAATCAAGCAAACGCTGATAATGGGTAATAATTAAAAAGGCATTGTTTTTATTTTTATGAGAATTTACTCCATCTGCAACTATTCTTAGTGCATCAATATCTAAACCGGAGTCTGTTTCATCTAAAATAGCTAATTTTGGTTCTAAAAGTTTCATCTGAAGTATCTCGTTTTTCTTTTTTTCACCACCTGAAAAACCAACATTTAACTGTCTGGATAAAAACTTTTCATCAATATTTAATTCTGATGCTTTTTCTTTAATTAATTTAAAAAGTGATAGAGTATCTAATTCGTTTTCTCCTCTAGCTTTTCTTATTAAATTTAATGATGTTTTTAAAAAATTAGTAGTATTAACGCCTGGAATTTCTAAAGGATATTGGAATGCTAAAAATATTCCCTTTTGTGCTCTTTCTTCAATAGGGATATCTTGTAAATTTTTTCCCTCATATTTTAAATTTCCGCTGATATCATAACCAATTTTTCCTGAGAGAATATTAGCTAAAGTACTTTTTCCTGAACCATTAGGGCCCATAATTGCATGAACTTCGCCTGGATAAATTTCTAAATTTAATCCATTTAAAATTAACTTGTCGTTAACTGAGGCTTTTAAATTTTCTAATTGGAGCATTATCCTACACTTCCCTCCAAGCTTATTGAAACTAACTTTTGAGCTTCAACAGCAAACTCCATGGGTAGTTGCTGTAATACCTCTTTGCAAAAACCATTAACAATAAGGCTTACGGCCTCTTCTTGATTAAGTCCTCTTTGATTACAATAAAACAACTGATCTTCGTTAATTTTTGATGTTGTTGCTTCATGTTCAACTGTTGAAGATGAATTTTTATTTTTAATATAAGGCACTGTATGTGCACCACATTTGTTGCCCATTAATAATGAATCACATTGAGTATAATTTCTAGAGTTTAAAGCTTTAGCGCCAATGTCAACGAGGCCTCTATAAGTATTATCTGCCTTACCGGCTGAAATTCCTTTAGATATAATTTTACTCTTTGTGTTTTTACCTAAATGTATCATTTTCGTGCCTGTATCTGCTTTTTGATGGTTGTTGGTAATAGCTATTGAGTAAAATTCTCCAACAGAATTCTCACCTTGTAAAATACAACTTGGGTATTTCCATGTTATAGCTGAGCCTGTTTCAACTTGTGTCCATGAAATTTTTGAATTTTTTCCTCTGCAAGCACCTCTTTTAGTAACAAAATTATAAATTCCTCCCACACCATCTTTATCGCCTGGATACCAATTTTGTACTGTTGAATATTTAATTTCAGCATCATCCAATGCCACTAATTCTACGTTAGCTGCGTGTAATTGATTTTCATCTCTCATCGGAGCTGTACAGCCTTCTAAATAACTTACATAACTACCCTTATCTGCTATAATAAGAGTTCTTTCAAATTGGCCTGTCTCCGATGCATTAATTCTAAAATAAGTTGATAGTTCCATTGGACATCTTGTATTTGGAGGAATGTAGACAAATGAACCATCTGTAAATACAGCGGAATTTAATGTAGCAAAATAATGATCGCTTATTGGAATTACTGAACCTAAATATTTTTTTACTAGATCAGGATGTTTTACGATCGCCTCGGATATTGGACAAAAAATTATTCCTTTTTTATCAAGTTCACCTTTAAAAGTTGTTGCAACTGAAACTGAGTCAAAAACAGCATCAACCGCAACCCCACTTAATCTTTTTTGCTCATTAAGTGGGATGCCTAATTTATTGTAAGTCTCAATAAGTTTAGGGTCAACCTCATCTAAACTTTTTGGTTTTTCTTTCATACTTTTAGGTGCTGAATAATAATATAAATCTTGATAGTCTATTTTTGGATACTTTGGTTTTTGCCAATTAGGTTCTTTTAAAGCTTTAAGTCTGTTGTAGGCTTTTAATCTCCAATCCAGCATCCACTTAGGTTCATTTTTAATTTTAGAAATAAACCTTATCGTTCCCTCGGAGAGACCTTTAGGAGCTTTAATATTCTCTATATCAGTTGTAAAACCGTATTTATATTCTTGATTTTCAAATTCTTCTTTTTTCATTTTTTAATTTAGGTTTGCGAGATCTTGTAATTTCACTCTTTCAAAAAAACCGTTAATGTGTTGATCCAACTGATCCCACAGATTATGTGTGATACATTTTGTTGATTTGCTATTACAGCCTCTTTTGGAACTTTTTTTACAATTAAGTGTTTTTACCTCTTCATCTACTGCAAATATTATATTTGATAATTTGATTTCTGATGCAGGTTTTTCTAAAACATAACCTCCATTAGCGCCTCTAGAACTTTTTACTAACTTATTATTTTTTAACTTAATAAAAATTTGCTCTAAATAAGCCAAAGAAATGTTTTGTCTTATAGAAATCTCATTCAGGCTTATGGGTCCGTCTTTGGCATTCAAAGCCAAGTCCGCCATAGCCATAACTGCGTATCTTCCTTTGTTTGTTAATTTCATAATTTTTTGTTGTATTATAACAGTTTTAAAGTAATTCCTACCAATTTAGTCAGGATTAAAAAAAAATATTTGTCGCATAAAAACGTGATATAAATCTTTAATTTTTTTTTTAATAGTAATCATTATCAATTATGAAACCTAAAAGCTCAGAAATCTTCATACCTGGACCAGCTGGAAGACTTGAAGCTCAGTATTATAAAAATCCAAAATTTGGATCACCTGTAGCTATCGTTCTACATCCGCATCCTCAATATGGCGGTACTATGAACAATAGAATTGTACAATTAATGTACAATATTTTTTTAGAGAATGGATTTTCAGTTATAAAAGTAAATTTCAGAGGTGTGGGAAAAAGTGATGGTGTATTCGATAATGGTCAAGGAGAACTTTCAGATGCAGCCGCAGCTTTAGATTGGATTGAAAGACAAAATTTAGATTATAGTCAATGCTGGGTATCAGGTTTTTCATTTGGTTCATTAATTTGTATGCAATTGATTATGAGACGGCCAGAGGTTAATAATTTTATTGCTGTCTCTCCTCAGCCTAACGTTTATGATTTTTCATTCTTAGCTCCTTGCCCTACCTCAGGGCAAGTAGTTTATAGCGAAAATGATGAACTAGTTACGAAAGAAAGTATAATTGAACTTGATAATAGAATTAAAAACCAAAAAGGAGTGGAGGTAATTTTTTCTAAAATAAAGAATGCAAATCATTTTTTTAAAAATAAAGAGAGAGAATTATCTTTAGAAATTGAAAAATACCTTAAGGAAAAAACTGCGTTGATTTAGTTTTCTATTATTTCTCCTCCAGTACACGCATTTTTACAATTAGTTGTGTTTGGAAAAGAAATCTGAAGTTTTTTGTATGACCTTACAGCTAAAAATCCAAAGGCCTGCGACTCTATAAAATCACCATTAAGTCCATAATCATCAATAAACTTGAAATTGATATTTGAATTTAAATTTTTTGAGATTTTTTTTATTAAGATTTTATTTTTTCTTCCACCACCGCAAATTAATAAATCTTTAAAATGATTTTTTTTACTAAGATTATTTAGAATTTCACCTAATATTGCTCCAGTAAAGTCCGTAATTGTAGCTGCGCCATCTTCGAGTGATAAACCTCTTAAAAATGAAATATCAAAATCATTAATATCAAAAGATAGTTTTTTTTTATTAATTCTATTTTCATAAAGTTCTTGAGCCTGCTCAAAGATTATTTCATTTTTGTTGCCACTCTCAGCTAAACGGCCATCATGATCGTATTTTTGATTAGAATTTTTTCTTACCCAGTTATCAATTAAACAATTTCCTGGACCTATGTCTTTGCTGTATATATCGGGTGACCCAGTCGGTTTATTAATTATAGTAACATTTGAAATACCTCCAATATTTAATATACAAACAGGTAATTTAATTTTTTTTTGAGTCGCGATTAATTGATGATAAATAGGTGTTAATGGTGCACCTTCACCTCCATTTTTAATATCATTTTTTCTAAAATTAAAAATTATTTTTTTTTAGTTAATTGATATAAAAGTCTTCCGTCTCCCAATTGTCTAGAAATTTTTTCCTTTGCATTATGATAAATTGTTTGCCCGTGAAAACCAATTAGCACTTCATTATTTAGGAAATTAAACTCATTAACAATTTTGGCATGAAATAAAGTAATTTTCCTTTCTAAATCTCCAACCTCTTTTGCAAGTTTATCAAGATCTTGTTTACTAAAAATTCTATCTTTCAATAAATGTATTGATTTGAATATATCAGAATCATATTCAAAATATCTGTCTTCTATTACCTTAAATTCATCTATGCCATTCGAATAAATTAAAGAAGCATCAACACCATCCCCAGATGTTCCGCTCATTAAGCCCAAAGAAGTATAATTTTTTTGCATATTTTTATTTATTTATAACAATTTTCGTATAATAGTATTTTAAACTAAATGTGCTATGAAAAATAAATTTTTATCAGAGATGATGTCACGTGGATATCTAAATCAATGCACAGATTTAGATAAACTTGAAGAATCCTGTAATAAAAAACCGATATCTGCTTATATAGGTTTTGATTGTACAGCTAGTAGCTTACATGTGGGAAGTTTATTACAAATAATGATTTTAAAATTGATGCAAAAGCATGGTCATCGTCCGATTGTATTGTTGGGGGGGGGTACGACTTTAATTGGTGACCCATCAGGTAAAGACTCCACTAGAAAAATTTTAAATGAAAAAGCAATAAAGAAAAATATAAAGAGCATAAAAAAAGTTTTCAAAAAAATATTAAATACAAAAAATGTTTCAACCAAACCATTATTTGTAGATAACGCCAAATGGTTAACTAAGCTAAATTATATTAAGTTTTTAAGAGATATTGGAAGTCATTTTACTATAAATAAAATGCTTACATTTGATAGTGTAAAATTGAGATTAGATAGAGAACAATCGCTAAGTTACATGGAATTTAATTACATGATTTTACAGGCTTATGATTTTTACCAATTATTCAAAAATAAAAAATGTGTATTGCAAATTGGTGGGTCTGATCAATGGGGGAATATAGTAAACGGGGTAGAGCTTATAAGAAGAATGCTTAAAAAAGATTCATTTGGTTTAACTTCTCCATTAATCACTTTAGCGTCAGGGGCAAAAATGGGGAAGACAGAAAAAGGTGCAATTTGGTTAAATGAAGATTTATTCTCGCCTTATGATTATTGGCAATTTTGGAGGAATACTGATGATCGAGATGTAGAAAAATTTTTACTTTATTTCACAGAATTAGATAAAAATGAAATAGAAAATTTAATTAAATCAGAGAAGAATATTAATAAATTAAAAGTTTTGTTAGCAAATGAAGCTACAAAAATTCTACATGGTAAAAATGCTTCTTTAAAAGCAGAACAAACAGCAAAAGAAACGTTTGAAAGTAAAGGTTTAGGTTCAAATCTTCCTATTATAAAGGTAGAATTAAATGAAATTAAAAAAGGTCTTAACGTATTAAATTTTTTAACAGAAAATCAAATTACCTCTTCAAAAAGTGAGGCAAGAAGAATAATTTCTGGTAATGGTCTTAGGATTAATAATTTAACAGTAGGTGAAGAAAAAAAAATATTACAATTAGAGGACTTTAAGAGTAAAATGTTAAAAATTTCATACGGGAAAAAAAAACACTACATAGTAAAAATTATTTAGCGCTCTTATTTTTATCTACAATTTTTTGGATAAATCTAGGAGTAATTGTTCTAATCGGATTAATTGTAGTTTTTATTTTACCTGGAGGACCTTTCATTTTAAAACTTATACCAAATAATCCTTCCCCGATTTCTTTTGGAATTACTATGTCTCCAATTACTGGTATTTTAGAAATTAATTTGTTTAAAGTTTTTGCTGGCACTAAAGTCCCTCTGAGACTTGTAATATTAGGATCTTGATAACCTTCCATTAGAACTGAGATGCTTGGTCCTAAAGCAAGTATCTCATTAATCTTTAAGTAGTTTTTTGTCTTTTCCATAAAAATTTCCAAAGTATCGAAAGATATTCCGTCTCCCTCAGCCAAATCAGCCAAGCCTCCTAGATCAGCTAAAGAAAGTAATTTAACCATACCTGGAGCATTTACAACTTTAAAATCTTCAATTTTTAATTTTGATACAGAAAACTCATTCTCGTAAATAGATGTAAACAAAAGTTTTCCACCGGATAAGCCATTAAAAAATTTATATTCTGATAAAAGTGGCTCCGTAATATCTGAATAAATTTCTAAATATTTTTTATTATTTTTTTTATCGTGTTTCATAGAAATATCCAAAAATTTATTCGCACTAAACTCACCTTTAGATGAAATTTTAATAAATTGTCCATTAGCTATAGTTCCAATTAATTTAAAATTACTTAACTTTTCTGATTGAGGTGCAATTATGTGGGAAAGATCAATTTCTATGTCTTTGTTAATTTTAGAAAAAATATTTTTCTTTCTCTTTTCTTTGACAAATTTAAAAAATTTAGTTGCATCAAAGCTGTCGCCTTTTATTATAATTTTTTTTCCGTAGGAGATTGAGAAGTTATTATTAGAGGTTTTGACTTTCATTTTTTTTATAGATGAAAAATTGCCCTTATATATTTCCAAATCATTTATAATAATTGAATTTTCCTTGTCCTTAAGAACTAGTTCATGGACTTTATAGTTATGATCTCTTTTTTTTAGGTTTAAAGTGATATTAGCTATTACATTTTTTGGTTTATGATAATTGATTAAATCAAATTCTAATTTTCTATTAAAATCAGCATTCAATTTTAAGTTTAGATCTTTTTTATCTATAATACTTTCCAGATTAAAATTTTGATAACTATCATTATTTAAAGAGTATTTACCTGAAATATTAGTGATATTTTTTTTTGAATTGATGGTTGTTTTTATTTCTGAATTTTCTAAAAAAATATCAGTAATATTTTCTTTTAAAAAATTATTTTTAATAGAATTTTCAAAATTAAGATTTGCCTTATAAATTTTACCATTTGTTTTATATTCATAATTTTTTACCTTATAAGTTTTATCAAAATTTATTGATAAATAATTGTTTAAATCAGCTTTTAAATTTAAAATATTTTTTGTGTTTTCAAAATTTGAAAGGAAATTTTTTTTACTATCTTCATAATTATAATTAATTGATGATTTAAGATTTGTAGTTAAAGAAATTTCAGGAGATAATTTAAGTTTTAAATCTCCCTCTGTTATCTTGAAGGAGTCCATTTGACCTGTAAAATTTTTTATTAGTATATCTGTTTTATCTGAAAAAAATTTAAATGAGGATTCTTTTAACTCTGTTTTATCATTAATTGTGGCTGATAAATTTGTTGCTGTACCCCTAGCTATAAAATTTTCTAATAAATTATCATTATTTAAATAAATTTCAATTTCTGAATTAATTATTCCTTGCTTTAAATTATTATTTAAAAAATTTGTTAAATTAGAAGGTTTAAAGATAGCTGAAAATTTTTTAATTTGACTTAACTGTAGCTGATTAAAAGTTAAATTAATTTTTTCAATTTTAGTTTCGGATTTTATTAACGAAGAGAAACTTATATATACTTTTATATTTTTAGCAGGTAAAGAAATATTTTTATACTTTATAATAGGATTATCTGTGTTTAAAAATAAACTGATTTCTTTTATGTCAAATTTAAATTTTACAGATTTAAGCTTTATATTTAAATTGCGGTTACCTGCATTTATTTTTTGTGAGATCACATTATTAAATCTTTTCGTCTCTAAACCAATTGTCGAAATAATTAAAGTTAAAGTAATTAATGAAAAAAAAATTAATATAATCAATGATAATAAAATTTTTCTCATTATCTATTTTTGATACCCTCTTCTATAAACATATCAATATTTCCATCCAAAACACTGGATGGATTAGTATTTTCAACTTTATTTCTTAGATCTTTCACTAGTTGGTAAGGTTGTAATACATAAGACCTAATTTGATGCCCCCAACCAATATCTGTTTTAGAATTTATTTCTTTCTGATTTTCTTCCTCTCTTTTTTGCATTTCGTATTCATAAAGTCTTGCTTTAAGCATTTTAAAACAAGTCTCTTTATTTTTGTGTTGTGAACGTTCATTCTGACATTGTACAACTATTTTAGAGGGTAAATGTGTAATTCTTACAGCGCTATCAGTTGTATTTACGTGCTGACCCCCAGCTCCGCTTGACCTATAAGTATCAATTCTTAAATCCTTTTCATCAATTTTAATATTTATATCGTCATCAACAGCTGGATAAACCCACACACTTGCAAAACTTGTATGCCTTCTTGCGCCACTATCAAATGGTGATATTCTTACGAGTCTATGAACACCTGATTCAGATCTCATTAAACCATATAAGTAATTACCTTCAACTTTAATTGTCGAAGATTTTATTCCAGCTTCGTCACCTTTATGTTCGCTAATTAAATGATATTTGAATTTTTTTTTATCAAACCATTTTAAGTACATACGTCTAAGCATATCAGCCCAATCCTGACTTTCAGTGCCTCCTGCACCAGCATGAATTTCAAGATATATATCTAAGTGATCGTTTTCACCTGAAAGGAAACAATTAATTTCTATTTTTTTTAAATTTTTATAAATTTCATCAATCTTAGAATTACAGTCATGTATTATTTCATCATTTTTTTCATTTGAAGCTAACTGAAATAAATCCTTTATATTTTCGATTTCATTTATAGAAATTTTGAAGGAGTCTAATATTTCCTCATAAAATTTTTTTTGTTTTATAATTTTTTTTGCTTGATCTTTGTCTTTCCAAAAATCGTCTTTTTGAAGAGCTTGTTCAAAATCCTTTATTTGATTTTCAATTTTATTCTTATCAAAGATACCCCCTAATATTATTTAGAGTTTTTTCTGTATTTGATAATATGACTTCAAAGCTTTGCATTAATAAAATTGTCTAAATTTTATTAGAGTATCACGATCATTTATTGAAATTAAATCATTATTATCTATATTGTTAATATCTTTTATTTTTAATGCCTCAATTATTGTATTTTTTTCACCAGGAAGAGACTTCAAGCCTGTGTCATAATTAAGAGATGTTAAATATATTTTTTCAGGTATTTGAAACTCTTCAAAATCTTCTTCGAAAAGAGCGCTTTCAACAAAATTTTTAAATATTGGCAACGCCGCTTTAGAGCCTGTTTCAAATTTTCCTAATGTTTTTGGATTGTCGTATCCGATGTAAACACCAATAACTAGATTAGAGGAAAATCCAATAAACCATGCGTCAAAATTATCATTCGTTGTACCTGTTTTCCCTGCCAGCGGTACATTTAAAGTTTTTAGTTTCTTTGCAGTACCTCTTTCTACAGCCCCTTTTAGGATAGTTGTCATCTGATATGCTGTTTCTTCACTGAAAACTTGCTCATTTGTATTGACTATTTTAGGAAGTTGGGAAGATTGATTAATAAAATTATCACACCCGATACATTTTCTATTTTTTGACTGAAAAATTGTTTTTCCTCTTCGATCTTGTATTCTTGAAATCAAATTAGGCTCTATCTTTTTACCTCCATTAACAAAAGTGGCATAAGCCGAAGTAAGATTTATTAAAGTGGTCTCTGCAGCTCCAAGAGAAACTGAAAGCAACTCCGGAATTTCCTCATAAATATTTAATTTTTTAGATAATTCTAAGATCTTATCAAGACCTAAAATTTTTGCTATTCTAACTGTCATTAGGTTTCTCGAATACTCTATTCCTTTTCTAAGAGTAGACGGACCGTAGAATTTTTTTCCATAATTTTCAGGTTTCCAGTTTTTAAGACCTTGACCTTGGCTTTCAACAAAAGGAGCGTCTAGTATTATAGAATTAGGAGAAAATCCATTTTCTAATGCAGCTGCATATACTATTGGTTTGAATGCAGATCCCGGTTGTCTTTTTGCTTGAGTAACTCTGTTAAATTCACTAGATTTAAAATTGAACCCTCCAACCAAAGCTTTTACGTCTCCATTAAATGCATCAATAACTATTATACCACCATTGACTTTTGGATACTGTTTAAGTTTCCAATTTTTTTCTTTTTTTACAAAAATAATATCTCCAATTTTGTATTTTTTTGAGATTGAGTCTTTTCTCAGAGTCCATTTAATCTCATCGTGCTTCAAAATCCCAAACGTCGATTTTTTTTTATTTTTAATTGTCTTGAATTTAATTTCGGAGTCACTAAGACTTATAATTTCTGCAGCATCCCAAGACAAAGTAGGATCTAGTTTAAATTGATCAACTTTTTTTTCCCAATTTTTATCTTTAATTTTATTTGTTATTGGGCCTCTCCAGCCATGTCGCCTATCATACTGTTCTATTCCTTGTCTTAAAGAATTTAACGCCTGAATTTGATAGTTTATATTTAATGGAGTTCTTATGCTAAATCCTTGTGAATATAATTTTTCAAATCCATAATCTTTTTTTACTGATCTTCTTACTTCCTCAGTGTAAGAGTTTGCTTCATTTAATATTTCAATTTTTCTTCTTTTTAATTTTAATTTAGTATTTTTATAATTAGTAAATTCTTTTTTCGTTATAAAATTGTTATCTAACAAATTTTTTAGAACAAGATCTCTTCTAAATTTTCCAACTTCAGGATATTTATAAGGATTGTATTTACTAGGAGCCTTTGGTAGTGCAGCCAATAAAGCTGCATCTGGATAGTTTAGTTCTTTTATTGATTTATCAAAATACTCCAGACTCGCTGCGGCTATTCCGTAAGTTCCTTGACCCAAATAAATTTGATTCAAATATAGTTCTAATATTCTTTCTTTTGAATAAGCACGTTCAATTCTAAAAGCTAATATAGCCTCTTTAATTTTTCTTCTAATCGAAACTTCATTTGTAAGAAGAAAATTTTTTGCCACTTGTTGAGTAATAGTAGATGCCCCCTCTAACCTTTTGTTTTGAGAGATATTTTTAATATTATTAATCACAGCTCTCAAAATACCTTTGGCATCTATACCAGGGTGATTGAAAAAATTTTTATCCTCTGCCGATAAAAAGGAATTTATTACTTTTTTAGGTATTGAGTCATAAGGGACGAATAACCTTTTTTCTAAAGCATACTCAGCAATAAGCTTTCCATTATCTGAGTAAACTCTACTTGAAATTGGAGGTTGATAATTGGTCAATTTTTTATAATCAGGTAAACCTATGGAAAAATACCATAAAGTCGATAAAGCAAAAAAAAGCAAAATTATAAAAAATATTATTATAAATTTTAATGAAAAGTTAAGAAATTTCAGCATCAATACTTTTATTTATAATAAATTCGACATTCTTTAGGCATAAGGTATTTAATTATGTATATTTATCTAAAAAATTGTATAAAATAAAGGTTATGACTAATTTAAAATTTACAGATTTCAAAAAATTCAAAGGAATTCAATTAAAATGGAAAAAAATTTATACATTGATGCTTCGCATCCTAATGAAACACGTATTGTTCTTAAATCAGATAATTCAATTGAGGAATATGAATTTGAAGATAAGAATAATTTAAACTTTAAAAATAATATCTACCTTGGAACAATCAGCAGAGTTGAGCCATCATTGCAGGCTGCTTTTGTGAACTTTGGAAGAGAAAGACATGGTTTTTTAGCTTTTAATGATATTCAGTCAGATTACTACCAAATACCATCTGAAGATAAAGAAAAAATAAAATTCGCAGAAGAAAAAATAAGAGAAGATTTAAAGAATAAAAACTTAGAAGTAAATCAAGATATTAATTCACCGTCACCAAATCTTGCATCTAATGAATTTGATAAAAATGGAGATAAAAATAATATTAAAAATGATGAAATAGAAAAAAAAGAATACAGAGAAGAGGTCAAATCATCTTTTGGAATTAAAAGATATAAAATTCAAGAGGTAATTAAGCCAGGTCAGGTAGTTTTAATTCAAGTTATAAAAGAAGAAAGAGGACAAAAAGGGGCAGCACTTACTACCTTTATTTCTTTGGCAGGAAAATACATTGTCTTAATGCCTAACACTCCAAAAGGAGGCGGAATTTCAAGAAAAATATTTAATTCATCAGAAAGGCAAAAAATTCGAAATATACTTAACGAAATTAACATTCCTAAAAGCATGGGTGTAATTGTTAGAACAGCAGGCGCTAATAAAACTAAAAATGAAATAGATAAAGATTTTCTTAATACGTTAAAAACTTGGGAGGATATTAGAGATAAAGCATTAGACTCTAATGCACCTTCATTAGTTTATGAAGAAGGAGATATTATAAAAAGAACTTTAAGAGATATTTATGATAATGAAACAAAAAATGTTTACATAGAGGGTAATGAGGCTTATCAAAAAGCAAAAAAATTTATGAAAGAATTAATGCCAAAAAATGTTAAAAATATAAAAAAATATAGGGGGAAAATACCATTATTTTACGATGCGAAAATAGAAAAAGAGTTGAATAATATTTATGAACCAACTGTAAAATTGAAGTCTGGAGGTTATCTAGTAATAAATCCAACAGAAGCTTTAGTTTCAATAGACATCAATTCTGGACAATCCACTAAGCAAATAAATATTGAAAAAACTGCACTTAATACAAACTTGGAAGCAGCTGAGGAAATAGCTCATCAAATTAAGTTAAGAGATTTATCAGGATTAATTGTAATTGATTTTATTGATATGATGAACTTTTATAATAGACGAACAGTAGAGAAAAAAATGAGAGAAAGTATTAGAAAAGATAGAGCGAGAATTCAAATCGGAAGAATAAGTAATTTTGGCTTACTAGAAATGACACGTCAAAGACTTAGAGAAGGATCTATTAAATGGGAAACTCAACTTTCTTTAGGATCTTTTTCTCAAAAAGTCTTAAAAAAATTACAACATTTAGCTTTTACTGATAAAGTAAAAATTATTAAGTGTTATGTGCCTGAAAAAGTAAAAATTTTTATTGAAACTAACTTTTTAGAAGAGTTGAAGTACTTTCAAAAAAAATATTTTTTAAAGATCGAAATATCTTCAGATAAAAAATTAATTATACCAGAGTACAAAATAGAACTTCTTAATAAAACGAAAAAAATATTAAATGTGATTGAAAGTATACAAAAAATATTTGAATTTAAAAAAAATATTAAAGAGAAAAACAATGTTAAGGAAGTCAAAAAATTAAAAAAGGATAATAAAAAGGCAAAATTAAAAAAAAAGATTAGAACTTTATGGGTAAGAAGAAAAAAAAAATCAAATTAATCCATTAATTGGTGAGCTTGGTGAAGCTAATTTTTTTTTTTGCATTCTACCAGCTAAAAAAGAGTTTCTTCCTGAAATAACTGCATCTTTAAAAGCTTTAGCCATAAGTATTGGCTTTTTTGCATTTGCAATTGCACTATTTATTAATACACCGTCGCACCCAAGCTCCATTGCAATTGTAGCATCTGAAGCAGTGCCTATACCGGCATCTACAATAACAGGAACTTTTGACTGTTTTATTATTAAAGATATGTTGATTTTATTTTGGAGACCTAAACCTGACCCTATCGGAGAAGCTAAAGGCATAATAGCTGACGCTCCTAAATCTTCTAACTGTTTGGCAAGTAAAGGATCGTCTGTGCAATAAACCATTACTTTGAATCCTTCTTTAACAAGTATTTTTGTCGATCTTATTGTCTCTATCATATTAGGATAAAGAGTTTTTTTATCTCCTAAAACTTCAAGTTTTACTAACTTCCAACCTCCCATTTCTCTAGCTAATCTGAGAGTTCGTAAAGCATCATTTGAGTTAAAACAACCAGCAGTGTTCGGTAGTAAAGTAATTTTTTTTGTATTTATATAATCAGTTAAAATTGGTTTTTTTTTATCTAAAATATTTACTCTCCTAATTGCAACAGTGACCATGTCAGCTCCTGAGGCTTTGATTGCATTAGCAGTCTCAGAAAAATTTTTATATTTTCCGGTGCCTACAATCAGCCTTGAATATAATTTCTTATGAGCCACTTTCAATATGTCTCTAACCATTTTAACCACCACCTATGAAATGAACAATTTCTATTTTATCGTTATCTTTTAAAAATTTTTTTCTAAAGTTAGTTTTTGGCACTATTTTTCCGTTAAGCTCAATAGCTATTTTTTTATTAAACAACTTATATTTCTTGAGCAAATCTAATATTGAAAAATTCGTTTTGATTGTGATTTTTTTTCCATTTAATTGTATTTTTGCCATAATTTAGCTAATCAATGATACTAAGTTTTTATAATGAAAAAAATTATAATTCTTAATGGGCCAAATCTCAACCTTTTAGGAGAAAGAGAGAAAAGCCAATATGGAAGTTTTACGCTAAAAGATATAGAAATTATTTGTGAGAAATTCGCGAAAAAAAACGAGTTAAATGTTTCTATGTTCCAATCAAATATTGAAGGGGATTTAATAGATAAAATACAGGACTCTAGAGATAAACAAGATGGTTTAATTATTAATGCTGGAGGATATACACACACATCCGTGGCTATTCATGATGCTTTAAAAATACTTAGGATACCTATTATTGAATTGCATATTAGTAACATTTATAATAGAGAAGATTTCAGACACAAATCATTAATAAGTAAAGTTGCAAGAGGAGTTATTTGTGGTTTTGGATCTAACGGCTATGTTATGGCTCTGGATGCTATGAAGAAATATATTGAAAATGAAAATCGATAAAAAATTAATAAAAGAATTAGTTGAAAATTTAAAAGATTTTAATCTTACAGAATTAGAATATCAAGAAGGTAATACTAAAATAAAAGTTTCTAGAGCGTCAAGAGGATCAGAAGCGCCAATGAACAACGCTGTTGTTCCACAAAATAAAACTGTTTTAAAAAGCACAGAAAGTGGAGAAGGAATAAGAGTAAAATCTCCAATTATTGGTACTGCTTATTTAGCTCCTGAACCGGGTGCAAAAAAATTTGTAGAAATTGGAGATAAAATTAAAAAAGGTCAAACTGTAATGATTGTAGAAGCGATGAAAACTATGAATCACGTTCCGTCTACTAGTAATGGAGTTGTTGAAAAAATTCTTGTTGAAGATGGTCAGCCAGTAGAATTTGGTCAAACTTTGGTTCTTCTAAAATAATATAAATGTTTAAAAAAGTTTTGATAGCAAACAGAGGAGAAATAGCTGTTAGAGTTATTCGAGCATGCAAAGAATGGGGAATAGGAACTGTAGCTGTACATTCCGACGTTGATTCAGACTCAATGCATGTTAGGTTAGCTGATGAAAGTGTCTGTATTGGTTCGCATCAGCCACAAAATAGTTATTTGAATATTTCTTCCATTATGTCAGCTGTAGATCTTACCGGAGCTGAAGCTATTCACCCAGGTTATGGATTTTTATCCGAGAACGCAAAATTCTCTGAAATTGTAAACAAACATGGAATTAAGTTTATTGGCCCAAGTGCGGATATAATTTCAAAAATGGGGGATAAAATTGAGGCTAAAAGAATTGCTAAAAAGTACGGTCTTCCAATAATTGAAGGTTCTGAGGGAGGTGTCAAAAACTTAAATGAGGCAAAAAAAATATGCAAAGAGATTGGATATCCTGTTTTAATCAAAGCAGCGGGAGGTGGAGGTGGAAAAGGTATGAAAATAGTTGATGAAGAGAGTAAATTAGAACATTTATTTTTATTAGCAAAAACTGAAGCTAAAAAATTTTTTGGCAATGACGAGCTTTATATAGAGAAATATTTTAAAAATCCTAGACATATCGAAGTTCAGATAATGTCAGGAAAAAATAAAACAATACATCTAGGAGAAAGAGACTGTTCAGTTCAGAGACGTCACCAAAAACTAATTGAGGAAACACCTAGTCCCGTACTAAATGATCAGCAAAGAAAAGATCTATTAGAAAAAACCGTTAAAATGGTTGAACAAATAAATTACGAGGGTGCTGGCACAGTTGAATTTATATACGAAAATGGAAAATTTTATTTTTTAGAAATGAACACTAGAGTTCAGGTAGAACATCCAGTGACAGAGGTTCAAACAGGAATAGATATTGTAAAAGAGCAAATTTGGATAGCTTATACTGGAGAAACCGCATTAAAACAAAGCGATATAATGCCAAGAGGGCACTCAATTGAATGCAGAATAAATGCTGAAAATCCTGCATTAGATTTTCAGCCAAGCCCAGGAACTATAAGTGTTTGCCACCAACCATCAGGATTTAGAACCAGAGTTGATGGCTCTGTTTTCCAAGGATGTAAAGTAACTCCCTATTATGACAGTTTGATTGCGAAAATAATTTGTAAGGGCAGGAATAGAACTGAAGCTATACAAAGAACTTTGAGATCTTTAGATGAGTTCGTTTTAGAAGGTATTTCTACAACAATTGAATTACATAAGAAAATATTAACACATAAAAAGTTTATAGAATCTGATTTTGATACAAATTGGCTTGGAAAGGAAAAATTTTTTTAAACGTTTAAGCAATTTACAAGTTGCAAATCATATATTGCATGATCAAAAGGGGTTAAGTTAGGATCCTCTGAAAAAGTCCATCCATTAAAAATAAATACCTTTTCATTTTCACTTTTGGAAATATCCTTTACTTGCATATAAGCTACGTCATTAATTTTATTATTTACTTTCACTTTTTCGCATTTAAGTATTTTAATTTCTAAAGGGCCGAATTTTTCTACTTCATTTAAATTTACTTTAATCTCAGAAGATTTAGCTGTAATTTTATCTAATCCTATAAGAATAGCATGAGAAGAAATTGTACCATAATCTTTTTTTTTCTTTTTCTTAATATTTTGTTTGGGGGATTTTATTTCATTTTTTTCATCTGACTCTTCAAAACTTGGTTTTATTTTTTCTAAGTTAATTAAAGGTGAAGTAGTGATTTTCTCTTCCGAGTAAGCTGAAAAATTTAAAAATAAGAATACTACAAAAAGTATTTTAAAATTATTTCCATGACTCATATTTTTTTTTAATCATATCTTTTTTTATTTTTACTGGTTTAAAACTTTCTTTAGTGCCAGTTTTATTCTCTAAGTGATCTTTTTGCCAAGAAAATTTTTCAATTTTATCGTTAACAGGTGGTTTGTCTACAGTATGGTGCATCCATAAAAACCAGTCAGAGGTTATTTTAGTAGCTTCTACATTATTAGAGTAGATGACCCATCTTTGATTTTTTTTATTTTTATAATATTTATTACCAAACTTATCTTTACCTACATATGTACCAGTAAATAAAGTTTTCAAAAAAGTTCCAAATGTCTGTTTATTCCACCAAGTAAAAATTACCTTAAAAATCATAACTGAAATTTTAAATCCACACAATTTGCAAGTGTATAATAATACAATAGACACAAGCAAAATTTAATATATATCTTTAATAAATAGATTCCAATTATTTATGAAAAAATTTATCGTAGAAACTTATTATACATGCACATTTAAAACGGTGCATACACTTAACAACCTAGATGAAAACGAATTATCAAAGATTGACAGTAGGAATGACGGAGAAGTTGAAGTTATTGACGTTAAACTTAACAATCGAAAAACGAAAAAAATAGGTGATTCTAAGAAAGAAAAAGGAAAAAACATAAATTTAGATACAAATTTATCTAAAAGTATTTCAGACAAAATAGTTAAATCAGACAAAAGTGATAGTTCAGAAAATTTTAAGATAAAAAACAACTCTCGTTTTAAAATGCCGGATAGAAGAAAAGGTTATATACAAAAAGCGCAGATTGGTGATCACAAAGTTTATTTACATACTGGGGAATATGATGATGGTAAAATAGGTGAGATTTTTATTGATACTAATAAAGAAGGTGAATTAGTTAAGGCTATGATGAATAACTTTGCAATAGCAATTTCGTTAGGTCTTCAATATGGTGTTCCTCTTGATGAATATGTAGATGCTTTCATTGATACAAGATTTGAACCTTCAGGAAATGTAATTGGAAACGATAGAATTTTAAGTGCATCTTCAATATTAGATTACGTATTCAGAGAATTAGCGATTTCTTACTTGGGTAAAGAAGAATTAGCACACACACCTTCGATTGCTAGCAGTAAGGCTATAAATAATGAAAGCAAGGATGATAAATTTCTCAAAATTGTAAAAAACATTACTTCGAAGGGTTTTGTCAGAAGTAATTTAGAAGAAAAACTTGTTGATCTTTCTGATGTAAGAATAAATCTTAAATCTAAGAACTAGTTTTTTTAATAATTTTTACTCCTATCTCTTTTAGCTGATCGTCATTTACCAAAGATGGAGCCTTCATCATCAAGTCTTGTGCGTTTTGATTCATTGGAAATAAAGTTACCTCTCTTATATTTTTTCTATTTGCCAATAACATTACAATTCTATCGATACCTGGGGCAATACCCCCATGCGGCGGAGCACCAAAACTTAATGCATTAATCATACCACTGAACTTTTCATTTACTTGTTTTTCGGTATATCCTGCAATTGAAAAAAGTTTATACATCAATTCAGGTATATGGTTCCTGATAGCTCCTGAAGATAATTCTACCCCATTACAAACAATATCATACTGATAGGCTTTGATTTTAAGAGGGTCTTTGAAATTAAGATTTTTTAGATCGCCCTGTGGCATAGAAAACGGGTTATGACTAAATATTATTTTTTTTGTTTTTGGATCTTTTTCGAACATTGGATAATCGATAATCCAGCAGAAAGCAAACTTATTATGATCTATTAGTTCTAAATCTTCTGCAATTTTATTTCTTGCTGCTGATAAAATTTTCTCTATTTCATCATTTTTTCCACACGCTAAAAATACACTGTCTCCTATTTGGGCCTTACATATTTTCATTAATTCTTTTATGGATTCCTCGCTGAAAAATTTTCCCACAGGTCCTTTGCCTTTAAGCTTATCATCTTTCTCAATAGTAAAATAAGCTAGACCCGATGCACCCTGCTCTTTAGCCCATTTATCAATATTATCAAAAAAACTTCTAGGTTTATCTTTAGTATTTTTCGTAATAATAGATCTAACCTGTGCCCCGGCTTTTACTAATTTTTTAAACAAATCAAATTTTATATCTTCTCTAGTAAAAAGTTTAGTAATATCACATATTTCTAAAGGATTACGCAAATCAGGTTTATCTGTTCCATATTTTTCCATTGAATCTTTAAATGTTATTCTAGGAAAATTTTCTGCTAAGATTTTTCTTGATGAAAATTTCTTAAAAAGTTTAATTAGTAACTTTTCAACTACATTGAAAACATCTTCTTGCTCAACAAATGACATTTCTAAGTCTAACTGATAAAATTCTCCTGGACTTCTATCAGCTCTAGCATCTTCATCTCTAAAACATGGTGCAATTTGAAAATATTTATCGAAACCAGAAACCATTATTAATTGTTTGAATTGTTGAGGCGCTTGGGGTAGAGCGTAGAATTTTCCAGGGTTTAATCTACTCGGAACTAAAAAATCTCTGGCGCCTTCAGGGCTAGATGAAGTTAAAATTGGTGTCTGATATTCTAGAAAACCTAGTTTTACCATTTCTTCTCTTATAAAAGATATTACTTTCGATCTAAGAATTATGTTTTTATGCATCTCATCTCTTCTAAGATCTAAAAATCTATATTTTAATCTTATATCTTCTGGATAATCCTGTTCGCCGAAAACAGGGATAGGTAATTCATTGGCGCGAGATAAGATTTCTATTGACTGGATTGAAACCTCAACATTTCCTGTTTTTAAGTCAGTATTTTCAGTACCATCTGTTCTCTTAACAACTTTTCCAATTACTTTTAAAACCGACTCAGGTCTTATTTTTTCTAATAAGGAGAAAAATTTATTTTTGTTTTCTATGACGCATTGAGTTATTCCATAGTGATCTCTCAAATCAATAAATAATAAATTTCCATGATCTCTTTTTCGATGCAACCAGCCAGATAATGTTACTTCTTTATTAATATCATTTTCACCTAATTCCGAACAATTATGAGTTCTATATTTATTCATTGTTTCAACACTTTTTTTATTAAATTAATATTTATAGATTTACCAGAAGATAAAGATAAATCATCAATATCTTTAATAAATTTAAACATCTTCTCATAAGATCGTTCAACATTTTTAATTATATATTCTGATATTCTTGGACTCAAATTTATTTGTTTATCTGAGAATGATTTTGAAATGATCACTTGTAGTAATTCATCTGTAGGTAAATCAATGCCGATATGCAAAAAACTATTTAATCTTGATTTTAAATCTTTAAGTTTAAATGAATAATTTTTAATTGGAGTCTTGCTAGTTATTAAGATATATTTTTCTAATAGTTTTGACTGGTTTAAAAATGAGTAAAACAATTTCTCATCTATGTTTTTTTCTAAATTATCAATTATTAGACAGTCAAAATTATTCAAATCTTCAATAATTTTATCTCCTAACTTATTTGCATTTTCAAATTTTACTTTTCTAATTTTTTTTACCAATATTTTTGTTAAATGAGTTTTTCCTGATCCGGTAGCCCCAAAAACATTAAGCCATTTGCCTGGCCAGTTAGGCCAACTTTCAATTAATTTGTAGGCCGCAAAATTATTACTAGACACATAAAAATCCTGCTCAAAATATTTTGTTCTAAAAGGAAATTTAAATGTAAGTTGACTCATTTATTTATTTCAAAATTCCATTGATCACCAATCAATTTTAATATTATCTTCTCATTTTCTAATTGTTTAATGATTCTATTGAGTTTTCCAAGATATTTAATCTTTAAGAAAACATTTTTCTTATTAAATTCTAATACATAAATATTTTCAATTAAATCAATTTTTTTTAATCTTTTATTAAGAATATCTAGGTCATTTTTGTTTTTAATTATTAGTTTACTATTCAAGAATGACGGGGTTCTTACATCTATTAAGTTTTCAGATTTAATTATATTTATTATTTCTTTTTTTACTTCAGAAATAATTTTTTCATTAAAATTGTTTATATTTGTATCTCTTTTATTTATCTTAATATTTTTAGTTATATTCTTATTTGAAATTTGAGTCTTTAAAAAAATCTTTTTTTCGTTATAACTTGTTTCCTCAATAATAACTAAAGCTAGATTTTTTTTTGAATATTCTTTAAAAATTTTTCCTAAGTTTATATCAATAAGAGAGTCCTTATTTTCTGAAATATTTTTAATTACTTCAATATTTTCTATTGGTAGAATAAATTCAATTAATTCGCTTTTAAAAATATCATTCCAATTATCATAAAAAATATTTTTGTTATATATAAAAATTTGGTCATCTTTTTTTAAAACGGGTAATAAAAAAATTTCTTTATCTAAAATTTCAGAATATGATATTTCTCTTTTAAAGAACAAATTATGTAATTTTTCTTTATCAAAAAATATATTAAATTTAACAAATTCTTTTTCTGTTTGATCGCTTTTTGCAGTTAATACTTGATAATAAGAAACTAATTCTTTTATCTCAGAAAAACTTAAATTAGATAATTTTTTTATATAATCATCCAAAAGTATTTTTTCCGTAAGCTCCTTAAACCCTTTTTTAATTGCTAAATTTGCTAATTGATCGTTAGTGAAATTATCCTTTTTTTCTAACTCAATATTATTAACATTAAAAATTTTATTTTCAGATAAAACGTTTCCTGTTTGAATAAAAACAATTAAAATAGATATTATAAAATAGTAAAATTTCATTAAAAATAAATATCATTTTATAAATGAAAAAAATGCAAAATAGTTATAAAAAAAGTGGCGTAAACATTTCATTAGCAAATAAGTTGGTAAAACATATATCCAAATTATCCAAAAAAGATGTCAAAAAAACGAAGTACTCTCTCAATAAAGAGATCATAGGTGGTTTTGGGTCATTGTTTGATATAAGTAAAATGAATATTAAAGACCCAGTTATTGTCTCTTGTACTGATGGTGTTGGAACAAAAATTGATTTAGCAAATAAATTTAAAAAGTTTGATACTATCGGAATAGATTTAGTTGCAATGTGTGTTAATGATTTGATAGTACAAGGTGCAAAACCTTTATTTTTTTTAGATTATATTGCCGTTGGAAAGTTAAATTTACCTAAAACAAAAAAAATTATAAAAGGTATTTTCAAGGGATGTAGTCTATCTGATTGTAAATTAATTGGAGGTGAAACTGCTGAAATGCCAGGAATTTACACTAAAAATAAATTCGATTTAGCAGGTTTTAGTGTAGGGATTGTTTCTAAAAAAAAAATTTTAAGCAAAGAGAAAGTAAAAAAAAATGACATTGTTCTTGCAATACCATCAGATGGAATACATTCAAATGGCTATTCATTAGTAAGATCTGTTATGAAGAAAAATAAGATTACCAACAAAATTAAAAAAGAACTTTTGAAACCAACTAAAATTTACACTCAAGAAGTTTTGCAACTTGTTAAAAGAAACCTTATTCACTCAGCGGCACATATCACAGGTGGAGGTTTATTTGAAAATTTATTAAGGTCAATTCCAAAAGAATTTTGTTTAAATATAGATCTTTCTAAAATTAAAGTAACAAATATATTTAAATGGTTAAGATCGAAAAATATTTCTGAGAAAGAAATGTTAAATACATTCAATTGTGGGGTTGGTTTTTGTTTAATTGTTTCAAAAAAAAATTTAGAAGAAATTAAAAAAAATTTTTCGAGAAAATATATGCCTTATCAGATAGGTCATATTTCGAGTAGTAGAAATCGATTAATTGTTTCAAATTCTATAAAATGGTGAAAAAAAGAACTTGTGTTTTTATTTCTGGAAAAGGTTCAAATTTAAAAAATCTCATAAGAAAATCTAGAGATTATAGTTTTCCAATACAAATAAAACTAGTGATTAGCAATAATAAAGAAGCTTTTGGAATAAAATACGCAAAAAAAAATTCTATTCCTTTTTTCTTAATAAATACTCAATCAAGATACTATGAAAATAAAATTTTTAATATTTTGAAAAAACATAAAATTACATTTATTTGTTTAGCTGGTTATATGAAAATTGTATCTAAAAGATTTATATCTAAATTTAATAAAAAGATAATAAATATTCATCCTTCTTTATTACCAAAATTTAAAGGCCTAAACACCTATGAAAAAGTTCTAAAAAGTGAAGAAATTAAAACTGGATGCACAGTACATTTTGTAAACGATAAATTGGATGATGGAAAAATAGTGGCTCAAAAAAGCTTTTTTATTGAAAAAAATGACACTGAGGAAACTTTAAAGAAAAAAACTCAAAATTTAGAATACTCAGCTTTTCCAGAGGCTATAATTAAAATTTTTCGGAATAATTAGTTTAAAAGAAAAAATCTATTTCTTTTCTTGCATTATCTATCGAGTCAGACCCATGAACAGAGTTTTTATCAATCGAAATTCCATAAATTTTTCTTATTGTATTTTCATTGGCTTCTTTAGGATTAGTGGCACCCATAAGCTTTCTATTAGCTGAAACCGCGCTTTCACCTTCTAAAATCATCACTACGATTGGTCCTGAAGACAAATAAGCACATAAATCATTGTAAAAAGGTTTTGATTGGTGGACTTTATAAAATTCTGACGCTTCATCTTTAGTTATATGAATTTTTTTACTCGCCTTTATTGTCAAGTTATTTTTAGAAAAAATCTCTTTAATTTTTTCTACTAAATTTCTTTCTACTGCATCTGGTTTTATAATTGAGAGTGTTTGTTCAATCTTACTCATAATTTTCTTCAATTAATTTATTAAGTAGTCTGACACCAAAACCGGTAGCACCTCCAGAATTTAATGCGCCACCATATTTAGAAAAAGCCATCCCAGCAATATCTAAATGAGCCCATGGAGTTTTGTTCAAAATAAATCTTTGTAAAAACTGAGCCGCAGTAGTTGATCCTGCTCCACCAACATAATTTATATTTTGCATATCTGCGTTTTTAGAATTTATAAGTTTATCATAATTCTTATGCAAAGGCATTCTCCAAACTTTTTCCTCCACTTTTTCACCTGCTTCAAAAATTTGTTTTGAAAGTTTATCATCATTTGAAAAAAGACCTGCGTATTCTGAGCCTAAACAAACTATAATTGCACCTGTTAATGTTGCTAAATCAACAATAAATTTTGGTTTAAATTTTTTTTCAGTAAAAGTTAATGCATCAGCAAGAACCAATCTGCCTTCAGCATCTGTATTCAAAACCTCCACAGTTTTACCACTGTATGACTTAACAATATCACCTGGTCTTTGTGCATTTCCGCTTACCATGTTTTCTACTAACCCTACAACTCCAACAGCATTTACTTTTGCTTTCCTTAGCGCCAAATTTTTCATCAATCCAACAACAGTAGCTGAACCAGCCATATCATATGTCATGTCCTCCATAAATTTCGCAGGTTTTAATGAGTAGCCACCAGTATCGAAGCAAACTCCTTTTCCAACAAATGCTAAAGGTTTTGAATTTTTATTATCTCCGTTCCACTCCATTGTAACAAGGTATGAACCTCTGATACTTCCTTGTCCAACTCCGAGCAAAGCATTCATACCCAGTTTTTTTAATTTATTTTCATCGTAAATATTTATTTTTAGTCCATCTTTCCTTAGTGCACTTATTCTTTTTGCATATTCGTCTGGATGCAAAATATTTCCAGGTTCAGAAACTAAATCTCTTGCATAAAATGTGCCTTGCTCTAATGACTCGAATTTTAGCTGGTCTTTTTTTGAAGGTTTGTTCTTATTTCCAAAGACGACTATAGATAGAATTTTTTTATCTTTTTTAGTTTTATACTTCGTAAATTCATATGATTTTAGTTTCAAACCGTGTAGAAAATAACCAATAAACTTCTCTTTTTTACTTTCAATACTGTCTGAATTTATAAAGTAATCAATTTTTTTTTCACTATTAATAATTCCATAAAATTCTGCACCTAAATTCTCAATATCGAAATTTTTTAAGTTTTTTTTAATTGAAATTAAAATAATCTTTTTTTTTGAGCTGACTTTAAAAATGAGAATATTTTTTTTTAAGTCACTAGCTTTAAGTAAATCAGAAATGTAGAAAAGTTCATCGTCTGAAAGATATTTCTTAATGTTTTTAATATCAAATTTTTCATTTACAAACAAAACAATATTAGCAGATTGTTTTGCATTTGATTGATTTGAATAACTAATTTTCATAGACATAAATATTTACACTGATCCTTAAAGGATTTCTGCTATATATGTCCAAATGTATCATATTTCAACGGAAAATTTGTCATTGTTCACTCTAAAGTTGAATTTATTTAATGGATGAATTAATTATATACAAATTAAAAAAATGCTTCAAAATAA
>MDSZ01210177.1_pt1 | contig 26363 bp, 17 predicted proteins | sample 811201 | NCBI WGS metagenome assembly MDSZ01 (sample SAMN05326647, study PRJNA326480) | marine metagenome | isolation source: seawater | place: Indian Ocean: North | collected 2010 | reverse complement strand
TATGACGACCTAAGAGCAAAACCAACTAAGAGGTGATAACATGGCATGGATAGACACATTTCTAGCAGACAAAACACGAAGAAAGGTCGTGGTTACTGGGGTTATTGCAGGTGGCGCTGCACTCGCGGCTGGCTTCGGAAGAGCAGTCGATAAGAAGTTTCCAGGCTACAAAAGGAGCAATGATACCTCCTACCTCTTTATGCGCGGAGCTTTGATTGGCGGAGTCCTATCTCTTCCAGCCGCAGCTTACTTTGCTAATCAAGGAGTAAACATGCATGTATTTGGAAATGCACAGCGCCCTATGTGGCATGATAGTACGCCTGCTACACCTGAGGGTTACATGTCCTTCAAAAACCAAGCTGACGGAACATCTTATTTCCTACCGACTCCTCCGAAGAATAAGTGAGGGGTCGCGATATGCAAATGCACTCAGTACCTAACAGCCTTTTGGGCGCCTCTCTAGGAGAAGCACACAAATGGGTTCGTTCACAAATGGTGCTCTCTAACCCCGGAAAGCCAATGGCTGACTACACTCTCAAAAACGAAAATGGCAGGTCTATCAACTTGAGCGACCTAACAAAGGGCAATGCCACTCATGTAACGATTGTTTCTGCTGGAGGGGTACGCTCTAACCCAGCGCACCCTGCTGAAATTAGCGGATTTATGGAAGTACCAAAGCCAATGCATGCTTCTCGGCTCACTGCACTTACTCAAAGTCAACTCACCCCTGCTCTTTACCACTCTATGGTCAATGAGTATGGCTTGTTCAATGCAATTCAAACTCTTTCTATCCTCCTTACCCGTCCTGTTCGTCCTTCACTACATCACACTCAAAAGACTGCAAACATGATTCGTGCCCGTAAGGGAGAATCACTTCTGCCCATGCATCAGTTTATCCCTGAAAAGCCTGGTAAGAAGAAAGAGAAGAAGCAAGACAACAAGAAAGGCAAGAGAGGTAATACACGCCGTAACCCTACTTCGGGGCAAGTACGAACAGCAGCTCAGAGCCTGGGCCTTGGCAACATCGTTCCAGTGGCAGCTCGCTCAATGGGCCGTGCAGGTGCATTAGGACTTACTCTTGACCGCACTACTGATGACATTCGTCGAGAAGTTGACCGCATGTTAGACGATGTGGAGGATGAATTCGATATTAACGAACATGGAGCCCTTCTTTCAGTCGCTAACCGTATGTCGCAGAAGTACGAAAATAACCGTGATATTTTCGAAAACTTCGCTAAGCAAGTGCTTGCCCCCTACCTAATTACTAGCACAGCGAATGTAAACGCACTGAAGTACATCAACGAATACCTCCTCCCTGCAATGAAGGAAATTATCCGAAGCAGCGGAGCTAGCAAAGACAAGAAACTACGCAAGCTAGACCGCCAATATCGTCATATCGTTGACAAGCTAGCTACCGACCCACGAGACTTTTACATGGGTAGCGAGTTTGCATTGGTCGCTCACCCTGCTTTCCTGTTCCCTCGTGCTGGACTAGCACTGATGCCTGTGCCAAACAGTACCCGTGATAAGGCGTTCAAGGTATTTTCACAAGCAGGCACTCCACCTACTTATGACGAAAACCTAGGATTCGTTGCCACCATAGACCCATCCGACCGAGCAGGGGTAGCCTACATTGGGCGAGAAACAATTCAGCGCCTAGGAAGGCAGACATTTGCCTCCAATCGAATTACTCGTGGTGTTGCTCGCGTAATTGATAACCTAGTTGATGTAATCGAGCGTTATGGTGAGACAGACAGTACTGGTTTCAACATCTTAGTCCAAGATACTCGTAGCATGGCTGCAATGGCAGGTGACCAACTCTATCGGAGAATAAGAGACATGCCTATGTTTTTCTTCGTCGACCTACCTGGTATTCGACCTATTCCAACCAACTGGCCTCAAAACCTCATTTTAGCCATGATGGAAGTGCTTGCTCAAAACCGAGACCGCATTACAGGTCTTGGAGGTGGAGAGTTTAGTGCAACAGAATTCCTCACTCCAAGCGGTATCAATCTTGAAGCACGAGCATCATTTGGTAGTAGCGAGTTCCCAACCTTTGCTGCATGGCAAGCTGAATTAACTGCACTACAAGCACTACCAAACGCTTCGCTAGCTGTCGGTGGCCCTAACAATGAAAGAGCACTCAGAGCCCTTGAAGCATTACGAAATGCAGGTCGTGAAACAAACTTGCGCTTCCCACAAGATGTTGGGGGCAATCAGCAGGGACCTATTGGCGGAATTAACATCGCTGGCTATCCGAATATAGCCGCACTACGAGCTGCCTTCGGTGCGCTCCCCGCAGGCGCCCTCACACAACTACAACTTTCGATGCTTCGATACGCCCCAGCACCTGCTGCCCCTGGTATTCCGGGCACATTAGGGGCACACTACTATCTCCATGACTACCTAGACTTGGTAATTGATGCAAACTTAGCACATGGTACAAACGGACCAATCAGGGGAGCAGGGCCCGGCCAAAACTACACTATCGCAGTTTCAGACCTCATCAACAACTTCGACCCCGCCTACTTGGGTGCTATCGCCCCCCAGCTAATTTCGTCCAGGCCAATTACTGCTCAGGAAACCTCAACAAGCCCGTCTGTGTATCAAATTATGCTAGACGCGGTTGAGCTTTCAATGACAAAATACAACTACAACCCATCAAGAGATGACATTTACTTCACAGTCATTCTCCTTTACTACTCCCTTCGCAACATGGGTATGGATGCCGAAGTAACAGGATTCCTGGAAAGGTCAGGAGAGATTATTGAAAGAGCTCGACGCTCAACCCTTGACCGTTTCATTAACCGACTCAATGGTGAATTCCCTGCGCCACCACCAGGCCCTGCATTGATTGACCCAAGACAACTGAATAACTACCTGGCACTAAGGTTTGCATTTGAAGCGTTCAACGACCCAACATCAGACGCATTCAGGGCTTTGACAGGAGTAAGAATAAACCCAGCACCTGTAACCGACGCAAATATTGAGTCCATGAAAGCAAGCGTAAAGGCATCATTGGACGCATACGAGTCTGCACTAGCCCGAACAGGAAAGGACAGCAACTCCGAAGCTATCGTCGATGCCCTTCGTAAGCTTGTGATGCCTCAGCTGTTGAAGCAGATGAATCAGGCACCTCAAGCACTCTTTACCTATGTAGGTAGTGACGAGACTCCTGTCGAAAAGCTAGTTGAAACCGTTGACGAGCTTTACAAGCAATGTGACGATGCCGTTGCTAACCACATCAAAAACCTTGGAGACTTGGCACTCAATTTAATGAATGGCAGTAGTGATGTCTTGGTCGCCCTTTCAAATGTAAAGGCTAGCTCAGAACAGCTCGACCTCCTAGACGGTATGGCTACTGCAATGGACGATTTCATGAAATTCTTGCCAAAGAGCGTAACGAAAACCGAAAAGGCCTATGTCTCGGCTATGAAGCGCTTCATGACACTCATCGGTGATGACCTTCAGTTTACACCCGAAGTAGTTGAGTCTCTAATTAAAGAAATCAAGAAGAATTCCGCTGATATTGACAGCGGGACTGTGCTAGCATACCCTGTACTAGCAACCCTCATTCGTGAGCTAAAGGAAATGCAAGAAGTAGTAGCAGCCTTCGATGCATCAGTCGAACCATTCGAAGAGTACAATGCTGCGAGTGTCGATGCAATGGGGCGCTACCCAAACTATCCAAAGTATGACCCAACGGACAAGGCTAATCCATACACATACCGTAAGCGAGAGTTAGTAGGTGCATACTTTGAGCTGCTAGTTACTGTTGAGAACATGGTCGCTGGTTTTGCATACGAGTCTAGCCTCAAAGCAAAGGTAGCGCTTAAGCCTGACATACCAATCGATATTCCTGGTCGCCCTGTTCTAGACCCTAACGAGTTTTCCAACTTCTTGAAGTCCAAGCATTCAACTCTAGAGTATCAGACATTGAACGAATCGGACCAGCTGCAGTTTGGCCCTAAGAAGCGAAAAAGCTTCCAAAAAATGTTTGAAGCAAAGCCACTTGCAGGGCACGAGCTACTCAACATCTATGCCCAAATGGCAGATGATGTAGGATTTGAGTCACTTGCGGTTTTCCAAGGAGCTATGGACAACAGACTAGACTCAATAGTTGATGGTCTTTATGCGAATTACGAGCGACGCGCACGGCTAAAGAAGGGTACAAAGCGAGTAGCAGCAGGCACTTACGAAGTAGGAAGAAGTGCCTTTGAAGGCCTTGGTAAGGTTGTTGGTGGTACTCTTGGTACAGCCGTAGGAGCTATCCCCGCATCTATGCAAACAGCTGCTGGTGTTACGATTGGTGCAGGTGAACTCTTAGGGCAGTCTGCCGCTGCCGTAGGAAGAGTAGCAGGTGAAGCAGTGAAACAAAGCTCCCTGACAACCGTTGATGCAATGCGAACAGCAGGCGTCTTGACACGAGAGCAGCTACGCAAAATGCGTGTTGATGCTGTTACTAGTGCTGATGAATTAGTTGCTCAATTTAAGGCAGACGCAGAAGCATTCAAAACTTGGCTCAAGGCAGCCGGGTCTGCAAACTGGGTAGCAGCTCAAGAATGGGCGAAGCGAAGGAAGATTGATGTTAAAGCCAAGACAGCTCAAGCACTAGCGAAGTACGAACAAGGTACGACATTCGGGATAGTCGAGTCTGGCGCAATTGCTATCGGATTAATGTACAGTACATTCGACTATGTCAAGATAAGGAACAGGGCCAGGAAGTCTTTTGACGCTGGTGTAAAAGAAGTTAACAATCAACTCAAAGAAGTTGACAAGATGCTGGAACAGCTTGAAAAATTCCCAAGAGATGTAGGAGTCGAAGGTACTGCTCTTGCCGATGCTCTCACTGCTCAGTTAGAAGAAGTGAAGTTTATGACGGAGCAACAAGCAAGCAAGCTAAACTGGATGAGGCGCGACCTACCTGACACAGTCCGCGCAGACGCAGTCGCCCAAATTAAGAATGCAGGTACAAAGGCAGCGGAGCTAGCTGGGGAGCTGGTCGACTTAGTAAAGACTGGTGCTTCTTACTCTCGCGCCTTCGTTTCTGACTTTACTGCTGGTACCCTTGCTGCTGCTGCTGTCGCCGCTGAAGAAGTCCTAATCCCAGCCACTAAGAAAACAGCCGGAATCCTGACCACCACTGCAAGGGGCACTGCTTCGCTCCTCCCAGGGGTTGGTTTTGCTATGGAAATGGCTCAGCAAGAGCGTGACCGAATAGCGGCTGAAGAAGCGAGCTCCAGTGCGCTCGTCAACGAAGCCCTAAGAAAGCAAACGCTAGGAATCACCCTAACACCTGAGGAAGCGCAAGCATTGGCTACTTACAGGGAGGGACTCCAATGAATGAGTGCCCCCATTGCAACCACCACAACCCACCACAGGCTGTGACTTGCCGCGTGTGCAACCTTTCCTTACCTCGTGACAATGCACCTTCTATTATGCATTCAACAACTCGTCCTAAGCTAGCAGTCTTCGACCTAGACAAGACACTTTTCGACCTTTCACGCCGAGAGCGAGCAGCCCGTCGTCAAGGACTCAAAGAAGGAAGTACCAAGTGGTATGAGTTTCTCAACCAAAACAAGTACATCTTGATGGACACGGCCATTCCAGGTACCGTTAGTTTCGTCAAGGCACTTTCAGCCGACGGCTACACCATTGCTTATCTTTCAGGCCGACCAAACTCGGTACTCGCAGCTACCAAGACAAGCCTGCAAGAGACTGGTTTCCCAATTGACTCCTCACTTGACCGAGACTTAGTTTTCTTACATACTGGAAAAGGAAGCATCCCAAACATCACAAAGCACAAGAAACACATTCTGACACATCTCAAACAACAATATGACATTCATTTCTTTTTTGACGACACGCCAGAATTCCGTGAAGCAGCAAAATCGCTGTTCATTCCGGGCGTTTACCCGTCAATCGCAGCATATACCGGAAAAGAGGAACGCACTTCCGACAAGAAGCGTTCAAAAAAAACAAGAAATAACCCACACTCATCATCCCCTAACTGCGGCTGCGGAAAGACTCCATGCGTAACCTACGGGGGTGGCACTACCACAAACCCACCACCAAGGCCTCGCAAGAAGCGCAACAAATCGGGCAACATGGTAAAGGAACCAGTCAAGAAGTACATGAATAGGTTCATGGGCGACGCAAAAATGAATGAAGAGTTCCCTGACAGGTCTCAGCGCTTTGCTGTCGGCCTCTCCTATGCCCGCAAGTTTTACGGTGATGCTACTGTAAACCGTGCCTACCCACCAAGGAGTAACCCAAGCGACGACATGGAAGTTCTGAACCTAAACCCAATCCCCACTCTCAGTAAAACTGCTAAGGCAAACCTAAGGAAAATTGTACCAATGATGGACATTCAAGCCGAACAATTGGACTTGGATGTTCCAGGAGACCAGTACAGCATGCAACTGCTATCAGCAGTAAAACGCGAGCTTCAAAACCCCCCTGTTACAGGTAGGGATGCTACAAGAGACCTAGAGATAAAGCACATGAACCGTCATAAAATCAAGTCTCATGACTTCACAAGGAAGGAGCTCCAGCCATTCAGTTTACCAATCAACCTTCTCAAAAAAATGAGTTCTTACCTACATGGAAGTCGCGAGTACTTGGGTATTTTTGACATGGATAAAAGCGAGCTGCTTGTAGGTACAGGCTTTGGAATAGGAAGCGTAGGAGTAGGCCCCTCACTAGTCAAGTACTGCTTTGATGAAAATGTACCACTAATGTTCCACACCCACCCGACTCGTAGGAACAAAGCGTTCGGAATGGACTTTGACTGGCAGCTCCCTTCTGCGCCTGATTACATCTTCACCCAGCTCTTCAAGGTGTGGGGAGGCGTCGATATGCACTGCGTAGTAAACAAGTTTGGAATACACATCTTAAGGCCATATGTCAGGCCCAGGTCAAAGCTAGCAAAAATTTTGGCACTACCAAAGAGCAAGTTTACTAAGGCAAAGGCCAAAGAAGCTGACGAATTAATCAATGCTGATATTAACGCAGTTAAAAAGAAGCTAAGAAGCGGGGCATACTTTAGAGAGTTCATAGAACGACTAGGACTAGACGAGCTCCAAATGTTTGACCTTGAGCAAAGCGCAGACATTCAAAATGCCTACTACAACTCACTGCAAAAGTCATTAGCAATGGACCATGAATTCTTCGCGTTCCCAATAGCAGGTGTCAAGTGGACCTCACAAGAAGGAAGCTCCCTAGAAGGCGAGTACTCTTCAGTCCGTGCAAACCCAGGTAGTGTAGCAGAAGCCAAGGAAATGTACAAGCAGTTTCATCAGAAAGCCGCAAAGAATGTACAAAAGAAAAAGGTGGACTTCGGAGATACATGGGTAGGTTTGGGTAAAGCTTGGTCTATTGGCTACCGTTCGGGTAAAGAAACTGGCAATGAAGCTCAAAAATACATTCACAATTTTGGGGTTGATGAGGAAACAGGGAAGCAATTCAAGGAACCTGACTTGTACTATGTAAAGAACAAGGATGGCTCACAGATGATGGTCATTATGGGTGGAGACTGGTACATCGACATGGATGAAGATGGTAAAATGTCCTGGATTTACATTTGAGGTGAAGTCATGTCAAACAGGAACAGCACCATCGACGAGCAGATAGAAAAGAGGCTCGGCATCTCCATCAAAACTTGGGATAAAATTGAGCTAACATCATTAGGACTTCTCGTTCTGATTACCCTTCGTGAGACCATGGATGTTGTAGGTTCAAATGGGCTATTTGGCTTTGGAAGGAGCGATAAGCTTCAACGGTACTCTCGTCTAGGTTTTGAAAGAGACACATGGAGCAATATCAATGTCCTGAGCAGCCTTTTGGGCGCTGGTCTTCTTTTCAAGGGAGCAATCGACGCAGTCGAAACAAAGACAACCTTGCTACGACAGGCTACTAGGCCACGAACCACCTTCAGGGGGGCAAACATTCAAGGTTTCAACCGCAACAGGATAATCTGAGGGAGCATTATGTCAAAGATTTACTCCCCCGCTACTCGTGGTTATCTCAACATTACTACTGGTGTTGGTAGGCTGTTACTGGTTATTGGTGGTGCTTACCTTATCTTCAAGCCAAAGGAAGTCTCAGCAGAACCAAACCCCTACAACACTTTCATGGAGAAGGTCAAGCTATCTTACTTCTCATCTGTAAGTACCCAAGGGATTGTTGACGAAGAAATTCAAGACGGCGAAGTAGTACGAGGAGCAAGAGACCAAATCCAAGTCACCTATCAAGTCACAGGAATTAGCGTAGGCAGGGCGGTAATCAAATACGGAGATGAGGAGAAAGTAATCGAAAGTGCGGAAGGCTTACCGATTAGCTTCACTATCTCAAAGCCTACGGTTATCTCCGAGCTGGATAAGAACGGCTACCTACAAGTTCAAATTTCAGTAACCCCTGCGTCTGCTCAAGCGGAAGCGCACACTATGAGCTTCCGTTATGAGGGTGCGTGAGATGAGCTTTGTACAAAATGCATCCCCCCTCGGACAAGGGCGTTCAAACCAAGCAAGAGACTTCGCCCGAAGGGCTAGTAACAAACTACTGCCTTGGATTAAGGAGCACTATGAGATTTACACCTTAGACCAAGGCGCCTTCACACCTAGCGACCTTTACAACTACCATTTGAGAGGAGACTATTACTTAGGACTCACCAAAGATGGTCCACTTGAATTAGAAAACCTTGGGCTAGCAGCACCAGGGGCTGGTCGTCTAGTACATTTTGCTCAACTCCCTATCGCTTATATGGGACCTACTTCAGCAGATTTGGCTCTAGACATATGTAACGGACCCTTCTTTGGAGGTGTAGCAGAATATGGCGTTAGAGGGGCTTCTGCGCCGATTGGAGGAGGAGTAGTAGCTGCTCATTTCTTTGCAAGAGAAGTAGCAAATGGTTCGATGCTAACGGAGTTCTTGTTTGCTGAGCAAGCCACAATGTCTTACCGACTACTACCATACATGGATAACTTTCATCAGAATGTACGAAACTTCCTAGTGAACGAAATGCTATTTTTCATTGATAACATAAGGCTACTTCAACCAGCCCCACGAGATAACAACAATCCAGTTGAATTTCCTAGAGCAGTTGACCTAACCTACATGAATGTACCAGGGTTTAGCATCTTGAATGACTTGGATGCTATGTCTGCCCAGTTTCCTACATTCAGCACAGCATCGGTGGGTGTAATCCAAATACCAGGAATGGCAAACCCCGACATTGGTGCATACCCTAACTTTGCAAGCATTATAGGCACAGTTGACCGGGAAATGCCGTTATTCCCAATGCCAATAGTGCTTGTAGTGGAAGCAATGACAGAATACTTGGAGCTTATTGCCCCCGACCTAGACCCAGCTACCGATGCCCTAATCCGACCACACTACGCAAGCCTATTGACAGCTGCAGTACAGGTTGCCTATCGACTAGGAGGCTATTATTCTCTAAATGCTGCAGGTACACTAGATTTCTCACCGAGGTTCTTTACCAGCCAAGCCCGTACAGGAAATACACGGTTTAGAAGCGTCAAGTACACTGATGTTAACGCCGACGAACCATACAACCAAAACACTGCAAGGAATGAATTGCAAAATTTCTTAGACACCTACTTCAATTTAGTAAATGACCCATTTCCAATTGGTACACTTGTCAACCTCAATCTAAACCGTACTCAAGGCAACGCGCGGCAAGTGCTTGATGCAGTATTCAATGGTCAGACTCTCAATCGTAACGGACCTGTGCCACCCAACGGTAATCGTCTTACTCGACCTGAGCTAGATGCCTTCTTTGATGTTCATGGAACCATTTTTGAAATCGTAGGCGTAAATACGCCAATAAGAAGAGGTAGGCGCAATGTAAGGAGGTATCAGTTAGCATCTCGTGATGACGCGGGCGCACCTAGCGCAGAAGTTTTGGAGTTACAAAACATAGCGGAAGACTACGGACAAAACAAGGCCCCTGCCTTTGTACTACATCGTGTTGCTAACCTTGGCCCAAACAACTTACAGGCGAACACACCACTCAACATAATTGGTAGGACATTACTAAGCTCCTCATATTCAATATTCAATGCAGGGTCGTACTTTAGCTCGCAGCGTGATATGAGAAAGCTAACCGACAAGAACGCTCCTGGCCACTATCCTCCGCTAAACGAAGCTATGGGACCAGCAGTACATGGAAGGTCAGCCCATTCTGCCAACAAAATGGGCATCATAGACATGTATGCGGAACAAAGAGCAGACCTAATCGCGGACTACTTGGCAGCCATGTACGATAGCCTCAAAGGTAATTACAGAGATGCCTTTGTCAATTTTTACGATTCAGACTTCCATGTCAACGAGCTTTCGTACTACACCAACGCTGTGTCAAATTACATTTCGAATCAAGTAGCACCACAAGACGCTAACAATGACCCTGTTCTAGTAGGTCCGAGGTTGACTACGCGCTTGCCACCTGAGTCTAGTGGTGCAGGGCAAGACCCCTCTCGTCAAATTCAGAATATTCGAAATGCAGACCCTGAATTGGTTTACTATCAAATCGACAGCCCGCTACTAAGAGATGTGCTAACACAGCTTAACACCAGCTTCTATCAGTGGTACACAGGTATAGCTGAACAGATGGACCGAGGAACACGAAACTTAACTCGTGCAGGTAACGAAGAAGGCGACGAATTCGTACCTGGTACTAACGACCTACTGTACCCTGGCATTTCAAGAACCAGTGGTAGCGGAAGAGACCCCTCTCAAGACCGTCAACCAGTAAGGCCAACCAAACTCATTGTGCAAAGTATGTGGCCATTACTTCGCTCAAGAGCTCAAACGGCGGTGGAGTCAGGAGAAGTGCCAGCACACACAATGCTACAACAGCTCGCATTGGCCGTAGCAGGGCATAGGGCAAACACCTCACAAGCAGTGCCAGCTGTGCCTATCAGTACATCATTTGTAAACTTCGGAGAGCTCTTGCGCTCGCCAGGACAGTACGCATTACCCCCAAGCCTTTCCACAAAGGACATCACAGCCTTCATTGATTACTTGGAGGCTACTTACTTCAATGACTATGGGCTAATCGGAGTCTTAGCCGCAAACATCGAAACTACACGCACTATCAATTACAATCAAGACCAGCTAGTTTCGGCATTCAAAAAGTACTACCGCGCATACCGCAATACAAAGGCGTTGAATCGATTTACCTTTTCAGCAACTGCCAACCTAGTCAATATCTTCCGAGAGTTAGTGGCAGTACCAGGCCCACTAAGAGCCGCAGAAGCCGCACGAGCAGCAGACGGAGGGACTATGACAACTGCACCGCCTCCAGCTCCAACTGAACAACCAGCACTAAGTCCTCCAATACCTGAGCCTATGAGGAGGACCCCATGATGGAGCTAGGTGGACTACTAGACGAATTCGAGCGTTATGCTAAGAATTCATACATTGCCAACATCAAGCTAGGTGTGCCTGATATTCGAGACTTCCTTCAGGAGTTTTTCACTCGTCGTACCTTTTTCATTCGTGGTATAATGTACTATGGTGCAACAAGCAAAATCGACGGAGAGCCAAGGTTTCAGTTTACTGAACCCGACTTCACTACAAGCGACTACATCGAAGCAGTCTTGCCCGAAGTTGTAGCAAGCTACACAAGAGCTTACGGCGCACCTAGTGACCAACCATTTACACAAGATTGGTCACCAAAGCCGTTCAAAGCAGAAACCGATGCAGAAAAGCAACAGGCAGAAATCATGAAAGAGCGCATCTTTGAGTACAACCAAAAGACGCTTCCGTTCCGCTTAAGCAAGACAATGTTTCACCCTATTCACACGATTTGGTTTAGCACTAGCTCAGGCAAAGTCGGTAAAAAGGGAAGGGACGGGGAAGTTACCATCACCTCTCAAGAAGAGATAGAAGAGTTTGTGTCGTCTAAGAGCTTTTACAATCTTATCGGTGGCACAGACCGAAGTCTTCGCGACCTTTGGTTTGAGGCACTAAACGCTGACAAAAGCAACCCTAAGTTTGGCTGGATTGATATTGACAACCCAGCAGAACTAGGCGAAAAGGAACACAAGGAAGTAGTTTCCAAAATTAGCAAGATGCTTGCTGATGCAGGGCGCAAGCACATTATCATGTTCACTGGTAGCAATTATCAGATATGGTTCGCCCCTATGGAAGGAGAGCGATTCAACTACGCTATGGACATAAAGAACATAGCAGAAAGCTATGGTGCTAAAGCAGGCGGCCATGTAGGCGGTACGACAGCTGCGCGGAATGCGGCAGTAGCAAAGGGCAAGATTTGGATTGACACTGGCACTTACAAGTCAAGACAAAAATTAGGTTTCTTTTTTGGAATGCACTACAAGCCTGATGGAACAAACAGGCCTGGCTTGCCAAGGTCAACAGGTCTAGTAAGGGTTCCACTACGGCGCAATGAGTTGTCAGCATTTGAGCCGCTGGTCGATGCACACCCCGAAACAGTGTTAGAGCGCTTCACAGAGTTGAAGGCAAGAGTGGACATGTTTTGTCAAGAAGTAGGGCTTGGTGAAGGCTTCCCTTCTGCTGATGCTGGCTTCCCTTGTTATCGCTCGGCTCGCGGTCACAATGATACTAAGCATGAAATGGTTAAGCGACTAGAAGATTGGAAGAAGCCAAAGATGAAAGAGTTCTCTAAGAGAGTAGTAGGAGAAGAAGTGCTTCAGCATGAGTCAGTCACAATCATGCCTAAACTAGATGGTTGGTTAGGCTGTATGGCATTCAATATCAATGGCAAATTCAAGGTCAATGGGCAAAGCCTAGACAAAACACAAAAACTGGAGGGTATGGTCGATTCCATAGTTAGTGAGAAACAACGCGGGCTGATGTGTACCAAAGGAGGGATGTTTGCCTGGGATAACTTCCTGACTCATGCATTTGGAAATGCCTGTCGCTCTATCGGCGTTACTGAGGCCGTCGTAACTGGAGAAATTGTAACTTACAACGACAAAGGGCAAGTAGCAGGCAGGGAGGCAGTAACTAGCATACTGAACAGGCAAGAAGTTGAAGGCGAAGGGAAGATTTCAACACATGACCGACACGCCTTCCGAAAGCTCAAGTTTGTCATCCATGATGTGCTATCACTAGACGGCTCAGAAGTCTCAAGAGATGTTCCGATAGCCCAGCGACTAGCATTGTTCTCCGAGGTAAAGAATGACCGCATTTCGGTTATCCCACACGATGTAGTTACTGAAGACTTAGTGACCAACTTTGATGCCTTGTGGAAAAAACATGTCGAAGAAGCACGAAACGAAGGCGTTGTGATTTATGGAGGAGGTAAGCGTTACAAGATTAAGCGAAAATACACTCTAGACGCTGCTATCATCGGGGTCGATACAGATGCCAAGTTTTGGCAAGACCAAAAGGAGATTCTTTCAACAGTCATTATCGCTGTGTCTAAAAATACAGGAAAGGGCCCCACCTTCTTCGCATTTCAGCGTGTAGGAAACTTCCGAATGTCAGATGAAGAAAGAGAAGCCCTGTTTCACAAAGTACTAGGTGAAAGAAAAGACGATGGATGGAACCGCACCAGCTTCGCTAATGTAGTCCCCTATGAGAATAAGCAAAACCCGAATGTTTACTGGGTTGACCCCAAGGTAGTAGTCGAAATTGAGTATGAAAGCTTAGGCAACGAGTCAAAGCCTGCGTTTATGTTCTATCGAGAGCAGATACAAAAGGCCACGGCAGACCAACGCTCGATGGAAAGGGGCTATCGCTTTTCACCAATACCAAAGACCGCAGCCTGTCGAAAGTTGAAGGGCCCACCTGTCATTATTTCCGAGCGTCCTGACAAGTCAACATACGACCCCCGTGACATTTCACATGAACAAGCAGAAGGAGCTGGTGGCTTGCAGATTTCTGCAAAACCAAAGAAAATAGTCTCAGAAGAATTAGAAAACCCACAGAAGGTAACTCTGACACATGTCAGAACGAATCCCATGTATGGTTATGCTCGTGGACCCCGCTGGATTGCAGCTGGGGGAATGATGGAAGAATCTCCAACCGAGGCATTTCGCTTTGGTACTCAAAAGAAAGCAGGGCATATTGCGTTCGGAGACTCCAAGCAAAATCTTGAAGGAGAATTTATTGCTCCAGTGGAAAGAGGGGCTCCTACAAGAGGTAAGTCAGGGTGGCAACCACATTATCGCCCTATTTGGGACCAAGCTCGACAGCATCCACAGACAGGGATTGACTTCTATCCTGAAATGACAGGCCTGCCCTTCTCAGCTGCTGACGCTATCTTTGACGAAAGAGGCCCTAACATTCCAGGAAGTCGCAAAGGAATTACTGAGTCTCAAACTGCTCAGTACACGCTCAAGCGCTTGCTTAGCGACGAATACCATGATAGCGAGGCTCAAGGAATTGAGGATGCCAAACAAATCGGAAGAACACTAGGCAAAGAGATAATGCATACAGCTAGTGAAGAGCAAGTAGCTAGAGACACCCTTCAGCAACTAGTCGATAAGGAAATTAGCGAGGCAGACAAGCAAAAAATCATTGACAGCAAAATGAGTAGCAAGGCCTTCCGTCCCTCGAAAGGTTTCAGCAGTCTAAGCAGAACCGCAATCCGAAGTAACCCAGCATCTAGCAACTCAAAATGGAATGAGCGAACCGCTCAGTACAGGGCACTTTACAATCAGTGGGCTAGAGAACCGGAGCCAAAGCGGTCTTGGGAATCTTACGCACTAAAGCAGTATGAAGCATGGGAACTACCTTTACTAGAAAAGGGTCGCAAATTCATGGATGCTGAGGAAAACTTCCTGTACAGCGATTCCGAAGAAGCAATAATCCATGGACGCTTCCCCTCACCTGTCGGGGATGAAGAGGAAGACCATATTTTCGCGGTCATTACCTTAGGAGATGAAGAAGATGAGTTCGAAAGTTGAAATCATCTTGAACAACACGCCTTTCCCTGGTGCAGGTCAGCAAATAGGTGGCTACCAGGTCATTGAATCTATGGTTGATGTGGAGGGTAAGAATTGGGCAATTTACATCAAGGGCAAGCTGAATCAGTCTCAAGTAAAGAAGGCACTGCTAGAGCTAACGAATAAGCATCATGCTCTCCCTGTTCAAGATGAGTACAGCCTTCTGTCCTTCAGGTCAAAGGGCATGCTACACGCCCGTACTAACCCCCCTGGGGATGTTACAGTAGTGCGTGGCCATATGTACTACGCTCGCCCTAACCCAATTAGTGCAAAAGATTTCCAAGCAGAAATGGACGAGATGATAATTGAAGACCCCAAGAAGCATTTTACAAAGTACATTGTCAACAACACCAAAGAGCTTCACGAACGCCTATGGAAAGGTGTAACCTATGCGGGAGAGGCATACGGCTGGAAGAAAGGAAACGAGCTTTGGCATCGCCGTGCTTCGTTCATTATGCCTAAAATCAAAATTAACAAAGCACTCAAGGGTGCAACCATGTTTTACCATACGCACCCTGCAAAGGACGAGCCAAGCCTTACTTCTGCTGACGACATTCAGTTTTACCTTGACCTTCACTTTGCTTATGGTATCAAGAGCTTTTACACCATTATGAAGCACAAGCTCGACCACTTCACTATTACAGGGAAGCCTGGTGGTAAGGAAAAGTACCTACGCATGGAGGAAGAGGCATTTATCGATACTGTCGATGGAATGATTGAAAAGGGCGAACAAGTGGCCAAAAAGGAGGTGGGGAAAGATAGGCCTGAGGTTGAATTTCAAAACAGAATCACTAGGGAGATGGTTGACCTGTTCAACAAGAAATTCAAAACGATTGCAAAGATTTCCTTTCGTCCCAAGTCAAAGAACCCAGCCAGCAAGCTTGCTCGAAAATCTTCAAACAACCCCATTGCAGCCCTTGTCAACCCAGCACCAAACCCACCAATCAAGGTCGATGACAAGTACATTGCGAAGGCTCTAGACGAGCTGAAAGGTCTTGACTATGCCCATGAGCACTACGGGGCTGATGAATATGGACATACCATGTATGTGTACTGGTGGCTAAAGCACCACCTTGCACCTACACCTAAGCAACCAAAAGGGCGTCTGTACAAACTACAAGAATATGGTTTAGACCAAGAAACTAGGGGCAAAGTACGGGCTTATCTATCACAACCTATCACTGGAAACTACAACTACATGGACGCAGTTTACCTAATGGCACTTTATCACGACATAGCGAAGCTAAGAGAAAAGGGAGTCAAGCAAAGTGGCTGGGAGATAGGCGCTGAGATGTTCCGCAATGAAATAGGACCTGAGCTGGGACTACCTTCTAAGCTAGTCGAGGACATTGCGTTTTTGTTTGATACCGACTTAGGTCGAAAGGGAATTACAGACGAAGACTTCCGCACACAAGCAGGCGACTACTATGGTGCTGCTAAGCTTGTACAAATGTCTGACATGATTACACACCACCCCTTGATGTACACAGGCAGTGCAAGGAAAGCGAAGGAAAGCGGAAAAATTGGCATGGCAAGTGGTAAACAATACAAGGAATACATCATGACCGAGCTAATCAACGACCTACGAAACTTCCTAGACCATCACTATGTAATTCAAAATCCACCGCCCAAAGTTGGCTCATTGAAGTGGGTAGCAGACTATGGAATTGAGGACATTCCTATGCAAGCAGCACAAGAGCTACTGGGCGAATTCGACCAAAGTGTCATACCTGACAACGATGGTAAGACAAAACCACCTGGCGACCGCAGCTCAGGAGGCCACCTTTATCGAATGCGGTTCAACTCATCAGTGGTCCCAGGACTTACACGCTACTATGCAGGTAATCTATCACTAAGCTCTAGTAAGCTACTCATAGATGTGGGAAGGCCTGTCCCTGATGACTTAGGCAAAGCTGATGTGAACCTGATATATCGAGCAGTAGGAGAGCGCCTAAGAGAGTCATACCCGGAAGTAGTCATCGAAGAGATGGAGCCTGAAGCGCTAGTTAACCCTCGACATGCAAACAAAATACAAGTCATTTCTCTTAGTGGACCTTCAGGTGGAGGCAAAAGCACAGTGCTTCGCTACCTAAACAAAAACATACCAAACTCCAGCACACCACCAACCTACACTACTCGTCCTCGTCGTGTTAGTGATGGCAAGGACCGTAAGTTTGTATCAAAGTCTCAATTCAGGGACATGATAGAAAGAGGAGAGTTTGTTGAGTACACGGTAAGTGGGGCAGGTCACTATTATGGTCGTAGGTTCAAAGACTTCCGCGGAAATGTGGCGATTATCGAAGTAACCCTTGATGGCAAGAAGCACTACGAAAAGCGCTTTGCCAATGTGTTTACCGTGTATCTAGACCCCGACCCAGCCATTACAGAAGAGGAACGAGCTAAGGCAATTTACAGGCGAGGTGGAATCACTAAGGAGGAAGCCAAGCGAAGGGCTAAGAAAGCTACTGAAACAGTCGCTCGTTCTAAGAAAATGCAGTTCGACCTACGAGTAACAATGATGAAGGGCAAGTATCACGAAGGGGCTAAGAAGGTATTATCAGAAGTACCACTAGTAAACCCGTCTGCAGAATTTACACTACTACCTACCCCATACACACATCAGCAGTACAGTCTTGACGGAACCCCTTTACCGCTGAGCACACTAGAGCAACGCCGAAACAGGCAGATTGCCCAATACAACGCAAGGCAGCAAGCAGCTTACGATGCTAAGACACATGTTCCTTGGCATCATATGGACAGAAAAAGCTTCGTAAACGGGTCAATACTCCCGCCTAAGTGGTTTCACGACAGGCCTAGCGCCTACAAGTACGGATTAATTCCTATTAGTTCAGTTAGCGGAATGGCCTCCTTAGGCGACTTCTCACAGAATCCACCCAAAGATAAGTTTGAGTGGTTCAAGGAATGGGCTCAGTTAGTCAATATGAAGAACAAGGAGATGAAGGCTTTCTTGAATTCACCTTGGTTCAAGGTATCAGGACTAACGCCAAAAGAGGCAAAGGAACAAGGCGTCAGGAGTGGACAGAACAGTTTCCGTGCTATTATCAAAATGCGCAGAAAATTAGGCATAACAGGGCCAAAGGGCTATGTGGACTATCGCAAACCAAGACTACTCAAAGAGCTTTACACAAAGGCGCTAGATAAGTGGAGTAAAAGCGATTGGGAATGGTGTAAAGCACAAGTAAGCTTCAACACACGACACGGGGGAGCTCCTTACAACAAGGCCAAAGAAAAGGAGAAAGGACCGCTGATTAGGAAACAAAAAACTCAGAATCAGCCAAGCGCAAGACTACTTGGACTATGGGTATGGGCTCACGACCCCTGGCGATGGGCTAGAAAGGAAAAAGTAGCAAGCATGCCTAAGTGTCCTAATGTACCTTGGGTAGGAATGACCGAGAAGCGAAAGTATGGCGTCATTGAAATAATCCCTGGACCAAGGAAGAACCCTAAGGTACGCCTAAAGAAAGACGAGTATCGCTCTTACTTTATGGACGAAGAAGGGAATGATTTGACTTCTATTCCTGTTGAGAGTGTCAAGTTTACTGAGGGTCTCAATGAAGCCGACTTTGGAGAACCAATGACAAGGCAAGAGGCACTAACCGAGCGCGAAGGAAGGTGGTGGAGGGTGAATGTTTCTGCATACAAAGGTCGAGAACCACTCATCGAAGTAGCCCCAATCAGCCTTAGGGCGCGTGATAAAAATTACTTCATGACTGCAAACCGTACCTTTTACAAAAATTTCTCTATGGAGGGACCAGTATTCCCTACAATGCTTACTCATATGGCACAAGAGCCATCTGCTATTTTGATAGTACAGGGAGCACTGGGGAGTTTTGGCGAGCCAGAATTAAGGTCTGACATTACTGATTGGAAAGGAGTTAGTAAAGGTGGGGGCAGGCTTCCTGTTTACGAAAGCGGTGAAATAACAGCAGTCGACTCTGAGCAACTGATGATGACTTTCACTCCTGATAAAAACGAGCTAAGGCATGAGGCACACATCATAAATCGTACCAAGAATTTTAGCGAACAAGTCTATGTGCTAAGGGTGGAAGACAAAGGAGACCATTACTGGCTTCACGAAATTCAGGTTTCGCCAAAATACCGAGGACAAAATTGGCTTAGGTGGGGGCTAGAAACAATGTTGTTCAACTTGGTCGACCGAATCCCTGACTACCCTGACAAAAAGCCTGTCCGTACATTAGCGCGAGTAGTCGAGGGTATTCCACAAAAGGCGCTAGTTAGAGTGCTTGAAGAAACTGGGTTCAAGAAGATAGAAGAAGTTGATGGGGGAGTTTTGATGGAATTCGATTATCAGGACTCATTCGAAGAGGTATTTGCTAACCCATCATCGAGGTGGGGTGATGAAGCAAAGCCGGTGACGCTTGATGAAAACCTCCAATACATGACTTATACTGGGAATACCAAGCTCCCGCATCGCTTATCATATCAGCTAGTAAAGAAGCTCCGCAGCTTGATAGCAAGAGACCGAGAGTATGTGGGCTTCGTAAAAGACAACAAGATTTACTATGGCACAAGCTTTGGTGTTCATGGTGTAGTTTCAGAAAGGACATCAGACCTAGACGACGCTGAATTTCAGTTTCATACTCACCCTTCCGGGTTCCGTAAAGGGTTCCACGGAGTGGTATCACGCGCAGATATGAGGTACGCCTGTTTACTACGAATGTACCAGGGTTTAGAGTGGACACTAGTAGTACAGAAACGAGGCATAAACATAATTCAAACCGCAATAAGAGAAGACAGCGAGCTGTACAAAGCCATGGTGGCTGGAAATGAAAATGACTGGAAAAGCGAAGAACTCAATGATAGGTTCGATAGCCTCATGGAGAGAGACCTGGAAATTATCACGAACACATACAATCCATACATGCCTTTTCGCCAACACCTTTATGAAGAGGAGATGAAGGTCTTTCACCCTAATTACCACTCAACATCCGAGCTAGGGCAAGAAGTTGCATTTATCAACACACTCAACAAGTTTGTGAAAGGCTTCAAATTCAAAATGTGGTACCTAGAAGTGCCATCAGAACACTGGGACTGGACTGAAGATATGACGGAGGCTTTCCCACTCGATGATAGTGAGTTTAGTGATGTAGCAGATTGGTTGAGGCGTCCGCGTCAAATAAGAGCCAATCCACACTATACTCCCCCTCCTGGTATCGCTATGTTCCCAGGAGAATTGCATCAAGGCCCAGCTGCTCTTTACCAGCAAACAATTTCCATTTCTCAGCTCAACCCTCCTCGCTCTAAGCCCTTCCCTTGGAATAAAGCTCGTGTAGCAAGGTCTCCATTCAAGACAATGAAGAGGGCACAAGCCTCACTAAAGGCATGGAAAGAAGGAAGGCCAATAGGCTTCACTGCTACTTCCTCCCTCAAGTCTATGGGTAAGATTCCTCGTGCTAGTGGCAAATACGAGTTAGGTGAGAAGTACGAGAGGATAAATGCGCACGGAGGCGCACATAGAGTCCCCAAGAAGTATGAGGGGCAAGACCCAAAACTACACTCGGACCTTTTCACAGATGAGGACCCCGAAGGAACAATCCAAGGCTTAGGCTTCAAAGACAAAGCAACAGCCGAGAAGTCGGTTAACATCATCAAGAGGTCCGGGAAGACCCATGCTCACAAGATTCAAGCAGCTATGGCCATGGAGCAAAGAGCAAGGTTTCACCCTAACCAAACACCGGGCATTAAAGCAGCTCAGAAAGTGTATGCCAAGTTCATTGAAGAAATGAAGAGAAAGACAAAGGAACGGCGTAACCCCAATCACTGCCCGATAGAAGCCGAAGCTCGTCGAGCTGCTACCGACCCTTCATTCAAGCACCATGAGTGGTATATTGAGCATCACCTTGACTATGTGATGGCTATTGCTAAGGCGATTGTTAAGAGCGATGAAGAAGAGGACCAGCAGTTGATTCACGACATGGTATGGATGCATGACTACCCCAAAATGATGGGTGACAAAGATAACTACGAGCTTGTCAGGGAGCTGGTTTCTAAGTATCGAAGTGAACGATACACTGACCGATTAATGAATCAGCTACGCTGGATGGAGGCGATAAAATCGCCCGACTGGAATGGAAGAACCACTACTATTGCTGCTGTAATGTCCACAGCTGACGCTCTCTCTCACTACTACGGTCCATTCTTCCAAATCTTCCATGATGAGAACCCTGACACACCCATAGCTGAACTCAAGAAAAAGAATCGAGCAAAGCTAGAGAAGGACAAGCTCAAGCTACGCGCAGGTCCCCGAAGAACAGCACTCGACAATGTCAAACTACAATACAAGGGTCGTAAGGTCAGAGTAGTAGGTAACGAACATATTGCTGAGTTGATTGAAAGAAGCAACCCCCGTACAAAGAAGGGGCGCAAGTTTCCTAGTAAGTACCTCAAGGGACTAACGGCCACGGAGCGAGCAATCGCCAAGTACGAGATAGACAGGGGCTACGAGTACAGTATGGACGACCCTGAAGCCTACAAAGATTGGAAGTCTGACATCAAAGCAAAGGCAAGAGGGCTGAAAACACTTCCTTCCAAGTGGCGAAACAAGTTTGCTCGTAAGTACGGCCCTCTAAAGAAGGGTTACGATTTCTTAGACCGCATGAGTAAAACTACTGGTGTAAAGCGTAAGTACCTGAAGAAAATCCAAGACAAAGGACTAGCAGCATGGAGAGTTGGACACCGACCTGGAGTAACTCCTATGCAATGGGCTAGAGGAAGAGTATATGCATTCGTGATGGCGGCACCTTCTTCAACAGGACCAGGTAAGCCCGACCATAAGCTAGCTAAAGAAGCAGGGGTGAGATGATGGAAGCAAGAGAATACCCAAGCTATCAGGTCGTAGCAGGTGATGGAGATATGGCCATTGCTACTCTTGCACATAATGACTGGGTTCCGTTTGTAAATGGTCAGCTAAGCAAGGAGAACCAAGAATGGTACTCAACACCTACAATGCGTCAAGTACACAATATCACAGGGAGAGGCTATTTCCCAAGAGGTATTACCCTAGGTAATGAGAATGGAGCTTTGATAGTGATAGATGCTAACTACATCAATGACGAAAGGTTACTTGCACATGAATATGGACACGCATTAGGCTACGGCCACACCTCTTACCCTACTACAATGAACCCAGTGAGTAACTTGAGGCTCTATGACTCAGAAGGGCTTATTCCTCGCTTCCGCTCTAGGTTCCCTGCTCTTGCAGCAAAAATTAGAGAAGAAAAGCCAATACAAATCCCCACTGCCATTCTTACAGGCGCACTTTTGTTCTTCTTCCTAAGGGGCTAACCTTTTCTTCGTCGCGTACCTGCGAGTAACATGGTAGCTAGGCGGTTGTTGGAAAACATCGGTAAGCGACACACAGCGGTAATAGGTCAAACACGCTCAGGTAAGACATACGCCACACGATTTATTCTCAAGAAGCTCCAGCTAGAAGGAATTCACACTATCTTCTTTGACCCCAAACACGATGATGATTATGCAGACCTAGGGGTTATCTGCTACACGCCTATGCAGGTCTATGCAAAGCTACTCTCTAAGACACCACGCATTATCTATCGGCCAAACCCTGAGAAAAACAAAAGGGAGGCAGAGTTGACTAGAGTAATCAACCTGACCTTTGAGGTATCAAAGACTAAAGGCTACAAGCGGATAAGAAGGGTCTTCGCTATTGATGAAGTACAGTTAATGGTAAAGAAGGGAGGAAACGATGGAATTGAAAGGTTATGGACGGTAGGAGCTGGTCAAGGAATCTTAGGACTAGCCATTACCCAGCGCATTCAGTTGCTTAACGAAACGATTTGGTCTCAGTCAGAAAACAAAATCATCTTCAAAGTCGAGGATAGGCCTGAGTATCTTCGCTCTCGTAACCTAGACCATTATGCTGAATTACTCCCCTTCTTCCAAGCACCTGAAAATAGGTACTGGTTCTATGCTACTGTTGGGGACGGCGTATGGAAAAAACACCCTCCTGTTGGAGAAAAGAAAGAAAAGACCGACAGGCCCAATAAGATGAAGCGGTTACGCTTATCTCGATGGCAGTCCTAATTACTATCCCTCATGGCGCGACTCCAACAGGTGATGGCACACACAACAGTGATTCAGGGGCGCTTGAGTTTATTTCCAATCTAGAAGCTGCCTTAGAGGAGCTCGATGTTCCCTTTACTGTCTTAGTAGGCAAAGCAAACAGGGACATAATTGACCTTAACCGACTTAGGGCGCATTCTCATCCTTGGGTAAAGGAAGTAAGAGAAGAGATGCTAGAAGCTGACTTACACATCGACCTTCATTCATTTCCACCTGTCGATGTACCTACTAAGACCTCAACAGGCTACTCGTTAGATGTATGGAGTAGGTTCGATGTTGTGCTATTCAATACCCCTGAGATTACTGACCAGGACTTTCTCAGGTCAATAGAAAGCGAGCTAGAAGTAATGAGCATAGAGGCAGCAGAAGAACAAGGGGGATTTGAAAACTACCTTAGCAACATGGCTAATGTACTATTCGACTTACCATCAGTGTTAGTGGAAGTTAACGAGGGCCGTTCCCAAAACTATCCCCAGGTGGCATCGGCCCTGGCGGTGGGAATCCTAAACCACCTTGAACTCCTTTCCGAGCAGCTTCCTCTAGACGACGAGCCTCTTCCTGTTGAAGCCGCATAATGTGAGCCACATGTTGCCTAAGTAACTGTAAAGCCCAAGCTACTGCATGGCTACGACTTTGAAACATGCGATGACTGATACCCTGGTCAATAAAGCCAATATCGTTCATATCAAGGGTAATAGAGATGGCCTGCTTCCTTAGCTTATCACGCTCAGGGTGCCGGGCCATCATGTAACCCAGCATCTCTATGGTAATTAGGCTTGGGGAAGTTAAGCCTTGTATGGTAACAATGTGATATTATCACATAGCATCACAGGGGCCTTTATACCCTAATGCCCAATGGGCCTAACACAGGTGGCGGAAATGGCTCTCCAGGAATTGGTAATTGTCACCCCGAAGAGAAAAAGTCGTCGAGCCGCCACAACCAAAAAAAGGAAGATGAAAAATATGGCTCGTCGTCGAACAACCCGAACCCGAAAAACTGCCCCAAAGCGTCGTCGTACTACTCGACGCCGCACGACCAAGCGTCGCGCTGCTCCAAAGCGCCGTCGAACGACTCGTCGTCGTAAGACCACAAAGCGCCGCGCAGCACCAAAGCGTCGTCGTACTACTCGACGCCGCAAGACTACGAAGCGCCGCGCAGCACCAAAGCGCCGTCGCACAACTCGTCGTCGTCGTACTACTCGCCGCCGCGCTTCTCCAAAGCGCCGCCGTACTACTCGCCGCCGCCGCCGCAGCCCAGCTCGTCGTCGCACGACCCGTCGCCGTCGTCGCAGCCCAGCTCGCCGCCGTACTACTCGCCGTCGCCGTACTACTCGCCGTCGTGCATCACCAAAGCGTCGCTCGACCTCCCGTCGTCGCCGTGTTTCCCGCCGTCGCACAACTCGCAGCCGCAAGATGAGCTTCAAGGGAATGTACAACTTCATCATGAACAACATGACTGCATTTGAGGCAATCGCTTCTCTTGGTGTTGGTCTTGTTGCTGGTATCAAGCTCCCTGCTCTTGCAGAACGCGCTGTTGCTAAGGTCATGGGTCGTTCCATCGACTTGACTTCCGCCTGGCGTGGACCACTTGTTGGTGCTGCTCTTGCTGGTGCTCTTGGCTACTCCCTTTACAGCATGAAGCTTGTTAACTTCAATGTCGCGTCCACCATCGCTCTTGCTGGTGCTACCGTCGGTATGTTGAACCTTGCTAACTCTTACTTGAACCTCCCACTACCAGGTGTGGCTCTTCAGAACCCATCCGGTAGCGCAGGCTTCGGATTCTTGAGTGGCTCCAACACAATGCCTGACAACATGGCAGCATTCGGTTACCTTGGCGAAGCTCCTTTCGAGCCCTTCGGCATGAGTGATGGCGCTCACGCAGGTGCTCACGCAGGTGCTCACGCAGGCTACCATGACATGGGCCGCGTGGTCAATGTCTTCTGAGGTGAGCAGTTTGAACGCTTACCGCAGCAGCTTTGGCGCAGCCCATGACCCGTACATGGATGGTTCCGGCGGAATCCTTGATGGCGACAACAAAGTGATGAACACGCTCAACAAAGGAGTCTTTGCAGGCTTCGATGTTGGACACATCGCTTTGGCCGCTGTTGGACTCGTCGTGTTCATGAAGCTTCGCAAGTGAGTAGGACTTCGGTCCTAAATGGCTCAAGGCGCCCAGGAGGCGTCACGCTAAACAGGCGCCTTGAGTCCTCTTGCGGTTGCTTTATGACCTAAACCCATCTAGGCGGTATGAGTGCCATGCCGGAACATACCATTCCAGCTGACCCGAATTACCGTCGAAACAGGGCACATGTACCACCTGGGACTAGTCCGTTGAGTTTATCGTTGGACACTACTTCAACTACAATAAACATCACCGAACAAGCAGGGGCTCTTCCCCCCGATGCACCAGGAACGGTTGACACTAACCCAGGGCAAGCAGACTCGACTGCGAGCGCAAGCGGAGGCGATGGTTCTTACTCATTCGCGTGGACAATCACTGAAACAGCAGATGATGGACAGAACGGTAGCGGCTGTGCTATCTTGTCAGAAGGGACAAAGACCAATGCAAGGTACAACACTGCTACCTTCCGAGCTACATTCGCAGCTCAGTTAGCAGGGGTCCCCCCAGCACCCGTTAACCCCCCTCCATCATTCAACCAAGCACAGTACCGCCTAAGGTGTACTGTTACTGATGGAAATGGTGATACAGACACTGCAGATTATACAGTAACCATTCTGAGCGAAATTTGAGCGACATAAACTTTGAATACAAACCGTTCTTACCCCAGCTTGCCTGGGAGAAACGGGAATAACAGGTGCTTCCAGGTGGGGCTTTCCTTCTCCCCCTTACCGCACCTGCCCACCCTTTACCTTTATAGTCCGCCCGAAGCTCATTTTACTTCATGGCAACCGTGACGGACCAACTAAATGACCTAAAAGAACAACTGACCGCACTTGAAGAGGATGCAGCAAAAGTCGACAAAGGACAGAAAGCTGCTGGTACTCGTGTACGCAAAGGGCTACAAGAAGTCAAGAAGGCTTGCGACTCTTTGCGAAAGCACATCTTATCCCTAAGGTGAAACCTTTGGTTGATGGCCTTTACACCGTAGTGCTTGGCGATAGCCTTACTGACCTCATTAGGAAAGTTAACCACCTAATGGAAGAAGGATGGCAACCACAAGGTGGCTTAGTCAAAGAGAGCCACCGTGACTATTACCAAGCAATGGTTAGGCCATTAATTGTAAATCAAGCCCTTGTAGTGTAGCTTGGACATCACTTCGGCTT
>MDSZ01089060.1_pt1 | contig 26388 bp, 27 predicted proteins | sample 811201 | NCBI WGS metagenome assembly MDSZ01 (sample SAMN05326647, study PRJNA326480) | marine metagenome | isolation source: seawater | place: Indian Ocean: North | collected 2010 | reverse complement strand
GCTTACAATTTTCTATCTTTTCTTGTTCATCGTCCCATTATTGTGGCTTCTATTAATGCTAATCCTAAGCATGTTGGTCGGAGTTATGATCACCTGAGTTGCATATGGATGCGTAATCCTGGGTTCTGCCTACGAACCCATCATAAGGGGGCTGGTTGCTCCAACATCATGAAGTCAATAGGTGAAATCGAAGAAGACTTGGCAAACAAGGCTGAGCCGATCCTGGGGTTCAAGCCCTCTTCTAAAATCAAGAGGGGGCCGATTGGAATAATAATCAGCATAATTTGCATAGCAATAGTATTGGTAGAGCTGAACCGTTCTGGCGTAATATAGCCTTACCGAGCCTTTTTCCCCAGTAGTTTTCCGATTACTAACGCAGTGAGGTACGCAAAAAGAACAGGGATGATGCAGAAGATAGGACTCATCATAATCGGCTCATCACCGTTTGAGCTACCTGCCAATATATTTGCTAAGTTTGTAGCAAAAACGAAAGCTTGAATTGGGAAAAAGATAGAGGCGAAGACGAATAAGACTATTGTGATTCTGAGTAGTTTCGATATGAGTTCAAAGAAAGCCTGAGGGTCTCCGGAGTTTGCATGGGCCTCTGGTTTCATTCTCAAGGGCGTGATTTCGGCTCGCCCGTCCTTGTGCCGTAAGCAATAGCCGGATGTTCGAAACTCCAGTGCATCACAGTCCTCGAATGCACACCTCCTCTCGCCCACGCAATAGTCCGGTAAGAGTGAGTGATAGTTATTCCTGCGTCGGAATTATCTTCCCCCGCGTGCGAGTCTTATACGATTCAGAGGTTTCTCAATGGGGCTTTGGGCAGAAGTGTTTTCAACCCTCAGGTTAGCTATGTTTCATGAGACTTACAGCCGCAATGATAGCGCTCCTTCTCTTGGCGTCGATGCCCGGTTGCACGTCATTCTTTTCCGAGGATGAAATTGGTTGCCCGGACAACCCTCCTGATGGAGGGGTATGTGCGATAGAAGACTACGACTACAAGATGACCGCAATCGGGGTCGATTTTAGTGGAATGGACCTGAGCAACGGGAACTTCACCGGGGCGACTCTGGTTTACGCGGACTTCAGCGGGGCGGATCTGGGGGGTGCCGACTTTGACGGGGCGAACATCAGGGGTGCTGACTTTTCGGGAGCCGACATCTCAGGGACTAGCTTCGTAGGGGCGATATACGATAGCGGGACTATATGGGACGGAGGTGCGCCCGAGGCCTCGGGACTCATCTTCTTCGGTCCGGGGTCCGATCTAGATGGCGTCAACCTTGATGGGAGGATCCCATTTTCGTGGTCGCCCGCATTTTATGCTTTCACTTCAGATGGCCAAACTGAGTTCCCAGAGGTCGGACCAGTAGACCTGAGTGGCTCCAGCCTTGTAGGGGCCAGCATCAGGGACAGTTGGATTTTCGTTGCAGACCTCAGTGGTTCGGACCTAAGGGGGGTCGATTTTTTCGGCTCCGATATATTATTTGTCAACTTCTCCAATGCTGACCTGAGCGGGGCCAACCTCACAAGCATCGAAGCGAGTTTTATTGACCTGAGCGGAGCGGACTTGACCGGAGCCGAACTGTTCGATTTCAGCGCTCCTAACCTAAGGGGGTGCCCTTCCAAACTCCCTGACGGATGGGGTTGCCTGTCTCCCGAAGTCGCCAACATCTTGGGGTGCGGGTCAGAGTGGGAGGAGGAGCATGCCTCCCAGGGATGGGAGGACGAAATGGTCGAGTTGGATATGGACATGTCCATCTGCAACTACCTGCTGATAGGCCCCACGATGGATTTTGGGTCCGGGTATATTGACGGGTTTAACCTGTCAGGGATCGACCTGAGCGTAAGACCGCTCGAATGGATATCCGCAGTCAATCTGACTGGATGCCCCAGCAATCTGTATGACGGATACATCTGCACGATGGGGGCCATATTGGGCCCAAAGGTCCGTCCTTATCACGCTAACCTGTCCGGGGCCGACCTGTCCGGGGTCAACCTGTCTGAGGCACTGCTGATGAGAGTCGACCTGAGCGATGCGAACCTGGCAGATGCTAACTTGGAGGGAGCATTCCTGGCAGATGCTAACTTGGAGGGAGCATTTTGGACGAATACAACATGCCCCGATGGGACGAACTCCGATGATAACGAGAATTCATGCGAGGACAATCTTCAGGGGAGATGATTGCTTTATTGCTCAGGACTGTAATCCTAGGCGACGCCCATTACCCCAGGATGCCAGCAAGGGGGTTTTCTCTGAGCATTGAAGTCCTGCTGAAGATGACAAATAGGATGAGCAAGAAGAAGACCACCAGCCTTCCCATGTTGATAATCGGGCGGATGTCCATGTACATGGCAAAGCTAACCCCTCTATGAGGCATCCGAAATTTCGGGCAGGGACCTCGATGCCCCCCTCGACAAGGGTTTTGTCGCCTATTGATTTAACTCAAATCCTAGCGCTGGCACATCCATGGTGGGCGACGAAAGGGGGCGGGGGCTGCCATTGCCGCCTCATCAAATAATTGGGTTATCACTACTGGGAGTTGTCCTTGTGTCACCGATAGTAGAGAGCTCCTTCCTCTATTTCTTACTAGGTACATGGGTCCTTCAGGCAATCGTAATCCTGACTCTCTATCCTACGAAGAGGGCATGATCTTCCCAAGATCGGCGCCCATCTATGATCCGCCGTCACAGCTGACGCAGGGGTAGTAACCGACGACCCAGCCTAGTCGAAAAAACGACTAGTCTAAATTCGGTCAATTCGTATCTTCTTCACGTTGGCCTTGTTTATCATATCAGGTAGCCAGTCCGGTGCGTTTGCACCCTTTGGGACCTTGCTCTTTGAGCCAGAGAACACGTGAACTCTGTTAGTTCCCCTCTCCCTGAGGTGGATGTCAGTGTGACCCCTTGACGCCGCCTTCAGAGCTGCTCCTCTGGGCTGCTTGCTGTGGAACACTTGAGCAGTGTCCTTGCTGTTCTGCATCAACACGAAGTATTTCTTGTCTGCCATGTTTGGATTCCTCCGGTTCGCTCCAGTCCTTCATAGGTATAAAACTTGAGGAGAAATACGGCATACTGTGGCTAAGTTGGCAGTATTCCGGTTATCGCGGTTCAGAGTTCTGCGCATGCGAGGGTCTTCGTATTGGTCACTCCCTCTATCGAACGGATGGAGTCGACCACGTACTTGGCGATCTCGCCCATGTTCTCTGCCTCTACCTTGAGTATCATGTCGTGATCGCCGAAAAGCACCTGGGCGTCGGAGACGAAGGGGAGGGAGGAGGCCTTCTCGTACACTGAATACTCTGAGCCGGGTTCCACATCCAGCAATACGTAGCCTACCGACATGGCCACGGGATGTTGGCATTGGGGATTAATGATTCCCCGTTTCTGGAAATTTCTGATACGATGAATACATATCGGATGGCCTCTCTTCGCCGCCTTATGGCCGATGTAGTAATCGTCAGGGAGTGTAAGCACGGGCAGGTCCGAGTACTCTACGGGGACGTAATCAAGGTCGAGGGGGATGTAATGATGATCCCAGCCAACAGCAGATTGGCAGGAAGAGAGGGCCTGGACGAGAGGATGCACCAAGCCGCAGGAGATGGCCTAAGGGAGGCTTGCGCCAACATTGCAAAGGAGAAGAGGAAGTCTAACCTCCAGCCCTGTGGGGTGGGGGAGGCTGTTACCACGCCGGGATTCGACTTGCCGGCATCGAACCTGGTTCATGTAGTGGGGCCCGACTGCAGGAGGCCGACCCAGGACAATTTCCGCAGAGAGTTGCTAAGGAACTCATATGCCGCCCTCTTCGAGCAGGTGGAGAAGCTTGAGCCGAGGGAAACCCTAGTCCTACCCCCACTGGGAATGGACGTCTTCGCATACCCGCACAGAGAGGGGGCTAGGATGACGATGGAAATCGTTCTCGGCTGGATGGACGCGGAGCACGACCCGGGGGTGGACATGGTTCTGATTGTCACACATGAGGACAATTTCTTGAATAACATGAAAACGGTCTACAGAGAAAGCGAGGATCAATTCCCCGGTGTCGATAGGACCAGAGAGTACAGAAAGGGAAAGTTCCAGTGATTGGGACCGGTGTCCTCAATAACCCTGAGAATAGGATATCGCCGTGGGGAGCAACTACGAACGCGAGCTTAGGTCAGTTCTGGCAGGCGAGTTGAAGGGGGTTCGCGCAGTAACCAGATCTTGCAACGAGGTCGAGAGAGCCAAGGCAATGAGGGTCGTCCAGAGGCCGTTCTTGGTAGTCAGGGCGCCGGGAAGTGGCTCCGAAGGGACTGGTGACCTTCTGGCGCTTAGAGGCGACATCTGCTTCCCGATAGAAGTAAAGACCTCGAAGAAGGAAAAGATCTACCTCTCTGGGAGGACCAAGGACCAGTACCTAGCACTTCAGTCGACCGGGGAGAGGTGTGGCCTCCTGCCACTCTACGCATTCAGGCTCAAGGGAGTGAGGGGGGATAGTTGGAGGATCTTGAAGGTCGAAGTCGAAGGGCTTAGTGGGAAGCTAAGGCACCTATCCAGGAGCATTCCTTCCTTGCCCCTCACCAGCAGGGGCTCCCCCTACCTAGACTGGGCTTCCGGGATGCCTATGCACAGGTTCCTCTCTCTTATCTGCAAGTCGGAAGGGGTCAGGGGCATTGGCCCCGGAATGCCTAGCCCGACCTCGCATTCAATCACGAGTTAGGTTTTGTCTGACGTCAGGTCGACCTCTATGGCCTCCATCTTCGATTTCAGCGAGTCCAGTCCATCCCGTATCTTTTCCAGTTGTGCCTGCTCCAGAATCCTGCTCACGCTGTCCCTCTCACGGGACAGTGAGTCGATCCGGCGATTCAGGCTCTTTGAGTTGGGGCTGCCGCCTTGTGACATAGCCCGTCTGATGTGGTTGCATGTATTCTCTCTTTTCATGAGACGCAGGTTGAATAGAGTGGTGCTTAGTGAGCAAACATGGCAGAAGAAGCGGGGGGCAGAGGGTACCTGGTCCCTCTGCTGGTGCTGTACCTGTTATTCGCGATGGGTATGCCGGCCTGGCTGGTTCTGCTGGTTGGCTTGTGGTACTTCGGGTTGGTACACGCCGAGTCGATAGGGATCCTGGACAGGTTCAACGCAACCAGGGCACTTGGGATCATCTTGATGGTGAGGACTCGCAGAGGTATGCGCCTTCTCGAGTGGATCTCCAGGCCGAAGAGGTTCTGGCGCGCTTTCGGCGAGGGATCGATTTGGCTGTGTTTCTTTGTTATGTTCGGAGTAGTCCTGCTACTGCTGCTTAGTGTGATCTCGACGGCCACGAGCCCCCCCGAGGAGTACCTCCCGGCCAGTGATCTACTGCTGATCCCGGGAGTAACCAGTTTCGTTCCATTCTGGTGGCCTGCTCTAGCACTGATTGTTGCCATAATCATTCACGAGTACAGCCATGGGATTCAGGCGAGGGCCCATGGAATGAGGCTCAGGAGCTTCGGTCTTCTGCAATTGGGTCCGCTTCCGATTGGAGCGTTCGCCGAGCCAGAGGAGATGGAGATGGACAGGGCCCCTAGGAGGGACAGGTTGAGGCTCTTCGCGGCTGGCCCTTCGATCAACATCATCGCGACTTATATTGTGCTCATTTTGCTTTCATCCGTGGCCAGTGGGATGGTTGCTGCACACGATGGTGTTCACGCTAGGGACATTGTCGAGGGGGAGGCTGCTCACGATGCCGGGGTACTCCCCTTCGAGACGATAACCCACATTGACGGGAACAGGATCCTGGACTACCGGGAGTTCTCTGATGAAATGAGCGGCCTGTCCGCTGGTGACTCATCCACGCTGACCGTTCTCTCAGGGCCCGATTCACAGGGGTCCAGGTCCGAGAGGAGCGTCTCAGTGGTCCTCGGGGATCGGTACCAGTACTACGTAGATGGCTGCGATGGCGATTCTGAATGCATAGAGAATAGGATCGAGTTGCTAAGGATAAGCGGAATAGAACCCGGGGACGCGTTCCTGGGAGTCTCGGGTCTGGTATCCTCAACGGGCGGGGTTGAGGGTTACTCCGGGATTGTCGATGGAGAATACTCTGCCGCTTGGACAGTTGTCGTCACGCTGATCAGGCCGCTGTTGATGCTGAATGTCCCCATTGCCAACGACGGTCAGACGATGATCCTGGAAGAGCGCGCAATGCTGGTCGCAGGGGATGGGGCGATTTCCCAGATGCTGGGGACGGATGGGATGCTGATGGTTTTCGACTTCCTATTCTGGTTGGTCTGGATCAACTTCCTCCTGGGATTCGCTAACCTGATTCCGATGATCCCATTCGATGGGGGTCACCTGGTTAGGGATGCCACTCACTCCGTACTCAGGAGGTTTGGGCGCCAGGCCCACCCCATGCGAATAGAGGCCCTGTCGAACAGGATTAGCAGCCTGAGCAGCATCTTCATCCTGCTGGTGCTTCTGATCCCGGTGATCATTCCCCGGATGCTTTAGCCTACTCTTCTTCGATCTGCCTGGGCTCGTGGACCTCTCGGAAGACAACTTTCGCTACGCCCACGTTCTCTCTCAGCGTGGTGACGAGGGAGAACTTCGTGTATGCCCAGTTCTGGTCGTATGCCATTTGCTCGGGGAGGGTCAAAGTGATGTCGTCGCCGTCGAACTCTATCTCGAAGTCCTCGCTACCGGTGTTCATCTTCATCAGCGTCTGGACCTTCTCCTCCCTGTCTTCGACCACCTTGACAATCTTGTAGTTGTACTTCAGGGTCACGCCGGCCAATGGGTGGTTGTAGTCTATCCTGGCCCTGCCCGCGCTCATGAATTGCAGGATTCCGTTCCTACCCCCGATCTCCACCGGGGCTCCGATGGCCAGTGTGTTGGGGTCCCTTACGCTCCTGAGCAGGACATTCTGGGAGATCGTCTCGATCTTGTTCTGGTCCCTGTCGCCATAGGCCTCTACGGGCTCGATCTCGAATTCGTAGTCCTTGCCTGACTTGGCGTCCCCGAGGTGCGCCTCGAATCCTGGGATCAGCCTCCCGTCGCCAACTACCGTGATCATAGGGGAGTAGGTCCTGTTCTCGTCGAAGAGGTCGTGCTCCTTAGCCGTCTCCTCCCTGGTGGTCTCGATCAGCTTCTCAGTAGCGGCATTGAACAGGTCGTAGTCAATGTGTACAATAGAGCCGTTATCCATCCAAGCACCTCAAGCGGCCTCGCGACCCGCTTCCCCTTTTTCATTCAAACGGTTTTTCTCCGTCGCTTGTTCATTCCTCTTCCGACCCAGAAAAGGTTGCCGGGGTGGCGGAGGCGAGTAGTATTCCTGCCATTATCATCAGCCAGCCGGCCCAGACAAGATGGCTGCCGGTGAGGTGGTGCACGGTCACCCTTACCTCCTGTACTTGGTCGGTATTCCCCAGAATCATGGAAGAAAGAAGTTCATTGGATTGCTGGAAATCCAAAATCGCGATCGTGTCGCCTGTCAGGCTGGAGACCCTGTCCACCTCAGACCTCGCCGACACGATCCCGTTTCCATCGGGGGGGTCAAACCTCAGCATTCCCGGGTTGAGCGTGCCCAGATCCTTGTCACCGTCGCTCAGCTCGATTACCACCCCCACGTAACCATCCCCGATTCCGAATTCGTAGCCCTCGTCCTCGGCGGAAAATATCTCCACCCCTGTGAAAACCAGCTCCATCCCCATGTGCTCCGTTGGCTTGTCCTTCTCCAGGGTCAGGAAGTGGGAGGGGTCCGTCCTATCCACAAGGGTGGTCGTAAGCACATGGCCCACCAGCAGGATCAGGACTCCGGCATGGGCCAAGTGGGACCCGAGTATCCTCAGATTGGCCGGTCCCAGGGACTTCCCCCTGCTTGCCATCAGTGGGGCGTTTCTTCTAATGGTCCTAGCCAATTGCGCGATGGTGGGCGGGATGGAAAATACGACCCACGTGAGGATGAACATCGCTAGCGCCCCCCTCGAGACGCTGTCCGTGATTGGGAGATCCTGGTTTCCGGGCAGTTCGAATGAGCCGGAGTAGGCTGCCAGCAGGACAGAGGCGAGGACCGCTACTGCGATTGCCAAGGAGCCATTCCTAGCGCTTACCCACGAGCCCCATGCGTAAGCGGCTAGTCCGATGGCCATGAGGGACAGTATTGGGGCCCCGTAGTACTCGTGAGCAGCGATGTTCGTGCCATCGATCTCGACGGTGAGGAGGACCCATGTCAGGAGTAGCAGGGCAATCGAGAGGTACCAAGGGGAGGACCTCGAGACGCGGGTCCTGGACCTCGTGTCCACAAAGGGGGCCTTCAACGAAGAGAGGTCGTCCTGATCGTCCTCAGGCATCATCCAAATCAGCAGGAACGGGGCTATCCCGGCTAGGGATTGGTACCACTCAGATACCCATCCCCAGCTCGAGAATAGCATCAGAATCACCCCCAGTGCGACCCAATGAGTAGGGGGGTCTTTGTGGTCGCCCGATACCAGAAGGAGGAGGATTGCCAGGCCGATGAATAAAATTGCGGAGGAGCCGATCCATGCCCCGACGATTGCAAAGTAGACGAGGATGGCTAGGGCCAAGTTCCTGTTTTCTTCGAAGAGGCTCTTTGAACCCCTCCGGTCGATTTCTTCCCTTTGCTCCCTCAGGGCATGCAGCAGGGAGAGCGTAAGGAGGAAGACGACCGCCGCCAAGTACGATAGGACCTCGAAGCCGATCGCGCTGAAATCCACGATCTGCAACACTCTGAGATACGGGTCGCTGGGCATTGAGTTCTGGCCGTCCCCGACGAAGGCGTGAACGGAGGCCCAAACTCCGTTTGCCCTGGTCACAAGGGTGGCGTGCATAACCAGGGCGCCAGTGATTAGCGCCAGCGAGGGGGTTAGCGAGAAGGGCCTGCGATCTGCTGGCCTCGCGCGGGCATGGACTATTGCCAGGAGTGCCAGCCATGGGAGGAGGGAGCCGGTCTCAACTGGGTCCCAGGCCCAGTAACCGCCCCAATCGAGGACTGTGTAGGCCCACAGGCCGCCCAACCCTATGCCTATAGCACCGGCCAGGAAAGAGTACCTGGCCCACTTCAGCATTGAAGCATGCGTCTCCTCTGACGGCCTTGATCTCAGGAAGCCGGCCATAGCAATGCTTGCGGTCGCTAGGCAGAGCGAGTAGTAAACGAAGACAACAGGGGGGTGGACCACCATAAGATCGGTTTGCAGGAGCGGGTTGATCTCCCCCCTGGGGCCGGGGACACTGGGTGAGAATGGACGCAGGGTCGCGGCAATCAGCAGCAGCAACGAGATCCACGCGTGCATTATCCTGATCGCCGTCTTGTCCGGGTTCTCTTCTCTGGACATCGCCCACGCGATGCCCCCCATGATCGCTGCCCACATCAGCAGGGGGCCCGACCTGCTGCCCCACACAGCAGAGATCCGGTAGAAGAGAGGCAGGCCCTCCCCGACGTAATCCGAGACCAGCTTCAGGCTAGTCGCCTCGATCATGAAGGCGAGCACTAGCAGAAGGAACGGGGCGACCTGGGTCAATGAGGTGGAGTTTCGAATTATCCCTTCTCCACTGGCATCGCGATTAACGACCTGAAATGCGCTAGTTAGCATGGCTAGGAAGATTAGTGAGTATCCCAGAAAGGTGAGCATGTTCACCAACCGTAGTACTTGGCTCTGCTGTACCCAAACGCTAGCATGGCCGGGACTATCCTCTTGAAGTACAGACCGGGCTTCCTGAATAGCAGCCTGATCCCGACCATGGCCTTTCCGGAGGCCCCCATGTTGGACATCTCGTCCGGGAAGCACTTCGCCATCAGGGACATCTCGTCGTCAGTGAGGTTGAACAGGGCTTCCTTACCCCTCAGAATCTTCTCGTATGGGGGGAATTCTGCTTTCCAGAGGTCCGTGTATTCTGACAATCTCTCCTTGCTGAGGTCGCCCTCGGATATTGCTGCGGCCGCTGTGTTGGCCGCATATACCGCTGACTTCAGAGCGAGGTGAGATCCCCCCTCGAAAAGAGGCGATGTGAATCCTGCTGCATCGCCCACTAGCATCAATCCGTCATAGTGCGTGTTCAGGAAAGGCCCCGAAATGGGGATGGTCCCGCCGAAGGCTGGGCTCCCCTTCTCCTTCCACGGTGGCATTGCCTGATCCAAGTCTGAGAAGTGTGTATGGGAGATGAAGTCGTCCAGCGACTTCTTGGCATTTGGCCTGTCCTCGGTCACAAGTCCGACGTTTGCCCTGCCGTCGCACTTCGGAATCATCCAAAGGTAGCCCTTCTCAGCATACTTCGGCCAGATGTAGAAGTCCAAGTAGCCGTCAGTGGGGACGTTTGAGATCTCGTATTGCATCCCCGCCACAACCTTGCCCTTCGGATTCAGGGGCGATTCGCCCTCCATTTTGACCAGTTTCGAACACACTGCCGCGACGCCAGAGGCATCGATGACAATCTTAGCGTGAATGGGGAATTGGTCGCCTTTGCCTAAGCACATCCACCCTCCGAATCCCCCGTCCTCGACCCTCTCCATGGACTGGAGTTTGTGACCGAGATGCAATTCTGCTCCTGCCGACCTCGCCTCTTCGGCTATCCACCTCTCGAAGAGGTGCTTCTCCAGTACGTAGCCCTCCTCCGTCAGACACTTCTCGGTCCCGTCGGGAAAGATTACGCGGATCCCGTGGACTCGTTTGCTGATGACGTCCTCGGGCAGTTGCAGATCCAGATTCTGGCAGGCGATTTCCGATATGCATTCGCCGCAGTGGACGGGCGTCCCAATTTCCGCATGGTCCTCGATTAGGATTGTTGAGAGGCCCTTCCTAGCGCTCTGCAGGGCGGCGTTTCCACCGCCTGGGCCTGCTCCCACAACGAGAACATCGCAAGTCGTGACGCCATCGCCCACGGCGTATCCGCTGAGTCACCATGAAAGAAACCCTCGGTTCGCCACCTACGGTGGCGAGCGAACCTTCTCATGATGGGGAGGTTTCGGACGGGCATGGGATGGGGTAGCCTAGAGCAGTTCATCAGAGCTCTGGAAGCCCGAGGGGAGTTACTCAGAGTCAGTCATCCCGTGGACTTGAGGTTCGAGGCGGGCTGCATTGCCGACCGATTGGTCAAGAGGGGGGGGCCGGCTGTAATTTTCGACCAACCCAGGCAAGAGGACGGTAGCATCAGCAGGTTCCCACTGGCAATGAACCTGTTCGGCACTAGGGAACGGACTAACCTGGCTCTGGGGGTTAACGAACCCAGTGAAATTGGCGAGATGATGGTTGGGTTGATGAAGCCCGATATTGGAAGCCTGTTGAGGAGGCCGTGGACAGGCCTGGGATTGCTGAAGCAGGGGATATCGATGGCACCCAGGAGGGTGTCCAAGGGCAAGTGCCAGCAAGTCAGGATGGATGACCCGGACGTCACAAAGCTCCCGATCCCAACGACGTGGCCGTTCGACGGGGGCCCCTTCATGACGCTGCCGTTGGTCGTTACAGTGGATCCCAAGACAGGGGCTCACAACATGGGAATGTACCGGAGTCAGGTTTTCGGCCCCAAGGAGGTCGGGCTCCATTGGCAGAAGCACAAGCACGGGGCTGATCACGCGGATGCCTCAGACGGGAGGATGCCGGTTGCAATTTGCCTTGGAGGCCCTCCCCAGGTAATTTTCAGTTCCATCTCACCCCTTCCAGACAACCTCTCGGAGTACGAGTTCGCTGGACTGCTAAGTGGGAAGAGGCTGAAGATCACAAAGTGCCTGACCAACGACCTATGGGTTCCTGCCGACTGCGACTTCGTGATCGAGGGCTACACCGTCCCCGGGGAGACCAGGATGGAGGGGCCCTTCGGAGACCACTTCGGGCACTACTCGCTCGAAGACGAGTACCCGGTGATGCATGTCACGGCTATCACGCACAGGAAGGACCCTACGGTGCCGATGACCATTGTCGGCGTACCGCCGATGGAGGACGGCTATCTTGGCGAGGCCATCGGGGATGCGCTGCTACCAGTTCTGAAGTTCCAACACAGGGATGTGATAGACACGTTCCTCCCGCTGGAGACGGGTTTCCACAATCTCGCTATAGTCTCGTCAAAGCAGAGGTTCCCCCGGCAGGCACGGAAAACCGCACTCGGGCTCCTCGGGGCCGGGCAGATGATGTTCCTGAAGGTGGTGGTCGTGGTAGACGAAGACCACCCGGTCAAGGACTTGGACGCGCTTCTTGAGGCCTTAGAGGAGAAGGTGAACATACCTGAAGACCTAGTAATACTGAGGGGCATGGTAGCGGATAGCCTGGCTCATACCTCCCCGTGGGAAAACATCCATGACAAGCTGATCATCGATGCAACGGATGAGCTAGAAGGTGACCCCATTGGCAAGGATTCCGTAGAGGGTGTAAGCAGCTCCCTGACCGTCACCGTCTCAGCGATGGAAGGTGTCAGGCAGGCCAGATTGCTTCGCCCTTCCATGATGGTGATTACTACTGACATCGAAGGTGGTCCGAAGCCGGAAGAGAGCATGGAGGAGGCGGACGAGAGGCTCGCTAGTGCCCAGAGGGAGACGGTGGCTTCGATCAGGGACTCTGTTTGGGCCCTCGAGGCATCCAAGGACCTCAGGTGGCTATTCATCACAGACTCTGACGCCGACCTGGAAAGCGAGCAATGGAAGAGGAGGCTGCTTTGGCAGCTGTTTTGCAGGTTCGACGTCAGTCGGGACCTACACGTCGATGAGTCTGGCAAGAGGGTCTGCTGGGACGCGACCGCCCCGATCCCTTCGAACGAGGGGCCCATCCCGGTTCGCCGCTGGCCTGCCGTGACGCTTCATGACCCTGATCTGGTCAGAGAGGTGGATTCTTGGCTATCAAAGAGGTTGTAGAATGGGCCTGAAGGAGATCCTCGAATTCGTGAAGGTCGAGCACACTCTGTTCTCGCTTCCATTCGTCCTGATTGGCTTTGTTTTGGCGGAAAACGAGTTCGGCTCGGAGAGAATGGACATCTTCTGGATAATCGTTGCCGCCATAGGGGCGAGGGGCCTCGCCATGGCCCTCAACAGAATAGTGGATAGGGAAATTGACGCTGATAACCCAAGGACTGCCAGCAGGCACCTCCCTTCCGGGACGATGTCGATGCAGGTCGCATGGGTTCTGTCAGCTGTATTCCTCTCCATGCTTCTTCTCGCTGCGTGGATGCTGAACGAAGTTGCCCTGATGATGGCATGGTTGCCGGTTCTGGCGTTCGCGATCTACCCCTACACCAAGAGGTTCTCATGGATCTGCCACTTCTGGATCGGCCTTTGCCTTGCTCTGGCCCCGGCGGGAGCATGGGTGGCTATAGCAGCGGACACGCATGGGTGGGGATCGATCACGGGTGTCCTGGATGGGCAGAACGAGTTCCTCTGGTTCCCCGAGGTTTTCTTCGTCTCCCTGGGGGTGGCACTGTGGATTGCTGCCTTCGACATCAACTACGCTCTGATGGATGAGGATGTCGACAGGGACCAGGGCATCCGGTCATTTCCAGCGACCTTCGGCCAAGAGGCCACCAGGAGGCTTAGCGTTCTGCTCACATTGGGTTGGGCTTTGTGCTTCCTTCTTACCGGAATGCACGACTACACCGACTCGAGGGGGTACCGGGCATCTCTCTGGGTCCCCTCGGTCGTTCTGATGGCCCTAGTCAACTTGTTCGTAGTCACCAATGGCTCTAGCTCGGCATCCGAGTCTCCTGAGGCGATGGACAGGTACCAGAAGGTGCTATTCCGCGCTTCGATGATTACTGGGTGGGTCTTGCTAGCCAGCCTCTATTACGTAGATCACCTTAGTGATGGGTTGTCGGATTGAGGCTTTGCAATGTTCATACTCCATTCAGACTACGGGACTGCTGGTGACCAGCAGCAGGCCATCGACCAACTGGTTTCCCAGCTGGAGGAAGGTCAGGAGAGGTGTGTCCTGCTGGGAGTGACCGGGTCTGGGAAGACTTTCGCCATGGCCAAGGTGGTCGAGAGGCTGCAGTTGCCAACGCTAATCCTCTCTCACAACAAGACGCTTGCACGTCAGATCTGGCAGGAGATGTCGGGGCTCTTCCCGGATAACGCGGTGGAGTACTTTGTCAGTTACTACGACTACTACCAGCCCGAGGCGTACATCCCCGGTCGAGACCTGTACATCGACAAGGAGCTCCAGATGAACGAGCGCATAGAGCAGGAGCGGTTCTCCACCGTGGCTTCACTGGTCTCGAGGCCTGATGTGATTACGGTCGGAACGGTATCGACGATATATGGCCTGAATCCTCCTGAGGTTTTCCAGCAGAACCACCTCAGGTTGTTCGTAGGGCAGAAGGCGGACCCGCAGGAAATTGTCAGGGAGCTTGTCGGGCTGCACTACCGTAGAACTCCGGGGGAGATCGTGAGGGGGGACGTTCGACTTAGAGGGGAGGTTCTGGACGTCTGGATGCCCAGCAGGGACGACCCAATCAGAATTCGATTTGGATGGGATGGGATCGAGAGGATACAGGTCTGCGAGGCGGTATCCTGGGAGCCGCTGGACGAGTTCGAGGAGGCTTGGATCCATCCGAAGGAGTTCTACATGACCAGCGAGGAGAGGTTCAACACAGCCCTGGAGGACATAGAAAGCGAGTTGGATGCGCGTGTTGATTGGTTCGAGTCGAAAGACAAGGACCTCGAGGCGCATCGACTGGAGCAGAGGACCAGGTTCGACCTGGAGATGCTCAACGAAGTGGGTTCTTGCAAGGGGGTCGAGAACTACTCGATGCACTTCGATGGTAGGAAGAGGGGTCAGAGGTCCTACTGCCTGCTGGACTTCTTCGCCAGCAATGCCGAACAATTCCACGGTGGGTCCGGGCGCTATCTTGTGATCATGGACGAGTCCCACGTAACGCTACCACAGGTGGGGGGGATGTACGGGGGGGACTTCTCACGGAAGAAGAACCTGGTAGACTTCGGTTTCCGGCTCCCTTCCGCATACGACAACCGGCCCCTTAGGGTGGATGAGTTCCAGGACCTTGTTCCCCAGATGATCTACGTTAGCGCCACCCCGGGGGAGAGGGAGCTTAGGCACATTGCTGAGGTGACCGGCCAGGAAGTGCCAATCGGCCTGATGCATGTTGACGGAGGAGGGGGGGCAAGCAAGTCAGAGGTTGACAAGCCGAAGGAGAAGCAGAGCATGGAGAAGATGCTGGAGGAGATCGATGGGATAGCGAAGATGGAGATCAGGCCCACTGGTCTGCTTGACCCGGAAATCGAAGTCAGGTCCACCGAGGGCCAGGTTCAGGACCTGCTTAGCGAGATAAATGAGAGAGTGGAGAGGAATGAAAGGGTCCTAGTGACGGTTCTGACGATCAAGTTTGCAGAGGAAGTCGCGGAATACCTCGAGAGGATGGGGGTCAAGGCCCACTACCTTCACAGCGAGATCGACACACTCGAGAGGACCGAGATAATCAAGGCACTCAGGATTGGCTTGATCGACGTGATAGTTGGTATCAACCTCCTAAGGGAGGGCCTAGACATCCCCGAGGTCTCCTTGGTGGCTATTTTCGATTCGGACAAACAGGGATTCCTTAGGAACGAGAGGTCACTTCTCCAGACGATAGGCAGGGCTGCAAGGAACTCCAACGGCTCTGTGATCCTTTACGGTGACTCGGTTTCCCCTGCGATGGAGTCGGCAATCAGCCAGACGGTCCGGAGGAGGAAGATGCAAAACGAGTACAACGAAGAGAATGGAGTGGTTCCCATGACTATCGATAAGGCGCTCCCGGTAATGGGCTCCGAGATCGATGACCTACTGGCCGGAGTTTCTGGAAGAGGGAAGTCCGGAGGCAAAAGGATGGTCGCCAAGAGGCCTGGGAAGAAGGGCCTCGAGGGACTCGCTCAGAGGTTCGGCCTAGGTGCAGGTGTCTGGAACTCCTCTAATTCCGTGCTTGACAACATCAGCCAGCCAGAATGGACTGACTACGAAGAGGAAGAGAACGAGGGTGAGACTGCAGAGCTAATCTTGAGGCTAGAAAAGGAGATGCGACAAGCCGCAGACAGATTGGACTTCGAGAGGGCCGCGAGTCTCAGGGACAGGATATTCAAACTCCAGAATGCGACCAATTGAAGCCCAGATGGTGGTGCGACAAACATGGACGGGTACTCCCGTGATGACTTCGACGTCCCAGTGGAGGACTATGATTTCTCGAAAATCACAGATGTGGGTTCCCTAATCGACCAGATGGGCAGGGCTGGTGGATTTACTGCGACCAAGCTGGCCCGAGCCAGGGACATCCTGCAGCATGCGACAAGTAGGGTGGGTGAAGAGGGGGTGCTCAACTGGCTGTCATTCCCAGCTTGCCTATGCGCCACTGGGACCAGGGGCTTCTTCGTCGAGGCATTGAGGAGGAATTCGTTCAATGTGGTCGTGACCACTTGTGGGACGCTAGACCACGACATAGCGAGGACGTTCAGAGAATACTTCCATGGGGACTTCGACCTCGATGACATTGCCCTGGGGGAGCAGGGCCTGAACAGGTTGGGGAACGTAGTAGTCCCAAACGAGTGCTACGGGGAAATCCTGGAGCGCGTGGTGCTCCCCTGGCTGAGCGAGATTGAGGAAGAGAGGACTTCGGAAGATGGCGAAAACCCATGGGTCGGTTTCGGATCCGTGGAGCTCTGCTGGGCCATGGGGGATCGCATAGAGGACGAGAACTCGCTCTTGCACTGGGTGGCGAAACACAGGATCCCGATGGTGGTTCCAGGCCTTACTGACGGTTCGATTGGATCACAGCTATTCATGCACAGGCAGAGAAGCCCCAATTTCATGGTGGACGTACTGGCTGACGAGCAGGTTCTTTCCGATCTGATCTGGACGGCGGATGAGAGCCATGGCCTGATGGTTGGGGGCGGGATCTCGAAGCACCACGTAATCTGGTGGAACCAATTCAGGGAACAATCGGGGATGGATTCTGCGGTATCGATAACAACTGCTCCGGAATACGACGGCTCCCTTTCTGGTGCTAGGCTGAAGGAGGCGATCTCCTGGGGGAAAATTCGTCCTGAGGCCCCTCAGATAGTTCTCGAGGGGGAGGCGAGCCTGATACTCCCTATCCTGGGGTCGGATCTTTTCGGAAAACGATAGTCCTGAGACGGAGAAACGGCTAATAGTGTTCCTTTTTTGCACGTAACCATGTCGGTTAGGGAAATGGTTCAGAACATGATAAACGAGCTAACGGAGGCTCTCACGGATGCTGAGAAGCACGATTCGGGTAACGGTGCAGCCGGTACTCGAGTGAGGAAGGTAATGCAGAGCTGCAAGGGAATGGCCCAGGACGTCAGGGTCAGGATCCAGGGCGACAAGAACTCGCGCTGATCACTCCGTACTTGCAATCAGCTCCATCAGCGAAGTCCTCATTGGGACAAGCGGGTGCCAGCCCTCCCCCCCGGATTCCACTAGTGCATTGTGCAATGGCCTGAGGTCGGGAGGGGCTGATTTCTCTGTCCCAATCCCCCTGACGGGACTGGGGACTCCGGAAAGCGACTCCACCGTGTGAGAGTGCGTGATTGCGTTGCTGTACCTCTCCCAGAGGACTCTGATCTCATCGACGACGTCCTCGTTCCTCCATGCCCTCCTGCCGCTCATCGGAATTTCTCCATCGAAAACCGCGGGCCCCTCGCTCAACGAGAGGACGGTGATTGCATCGACGACATCCCTCACGTTTACCCAAAACCTGTCCCCGTTCTCTGGTTCGGGAGTCCTACCTTCCTTGATCTGTCCAATCCAGTCGAGGAGTGTCCCGTTGCCCCACTCCCTCTGTCCGTTCGGGATTATCACGTCAATCAGTGAGATAGTCATCTCTGCGTTGCTGGAATCACTGCCAGGAGGCATCACGGCCAACTGGCAAGAGTCGGGGACGGAGATCCCGATCGTGAAGTCGGCTTCATCGGGCACCTCTGAAATCTTAGCCCCTGCTCTGCTCAATCTGTCCTCAAGTGCCAATCTGAGGCCGTCTTTGACTCCTAGGACGCATACTTTCCTGGGCATAGTACCACTATGCTAGTCAATTTGCCTCGATTATCTCAGGCGAGGTGAAGTGATGCAGAGCCTCCCTTAGGATCTCGATTATGAGGTCAATCTCTGCAGAAGTAATTCCGAAGTGAGGTGTGAATCTCAAAGCGTTTTGGCCACCGTGAATCACACCTAGGCCATTGACCCTGCACCACTCCTCTACACATTCGAAGCCTACTACCGGTAGTTTCTCGGGATCTAGCTCTGCACACAAAAGCAAGCCGGTCCCCTGGACCTGAGTGATTGTTCCGGGAATCTCCTCTGCCAAGTCCTTCAACTTGGATACGAATTCCTTGCCCCTCTCTCTGATGTTCTCCCTGAGCTCGGGAGTGACTCTGTCCAGAACAGAGACAGCTGTTTCTAGAGCCCTTGGATTTGTGGTCATGGTATTGCCGTAAATCCCGACGACGTACAATCCGGCGGCCCTCTCGGAGAGGCCGACCACCGAAAGTGGGTACTGTCCGGCGTTTAGTGCCTTAGACCAAGTCTCCATGTCAGGAACTTCGCAGTCTTCGAAACCATCGTAGTCCACGATGCTCAAGCAACCCTGCCCCCTGAGTCCGGCTTGGATGGAGTCTACGATCAGCATACTACCGTGATTGGAGCAAAGTTCCCTGGCCGTGTCGTAGAATTCACGAGTTACGCATTGTCCCGGGTTACCCTCCCCCATCACTGGCTCCATGGCCATCAGTTCGATGAAGAACCCCTCATCATCAGCTGTTTCGAATGCATCTCTGAGGGCTTCTACGTCATTGCAAGGGACGAAGATGACGTTCTCCCTATTGTTGAAGGACGCCAGGTTTTCCTCGTACTTACCCCTGCATGAGTCGGAAATCTGCGCAGGCCTCTGTGTCCTACCATGGAAGGCCTCCACAAGGGCGAGCATCTTCGTCTGCTTTCCTTCGTGTCTGCCCCCACTTTGGGTCATCAGAAGTGTGTTTGCATCTGCAATCCTCATAGAGATTGTAACGGATTCGGATCCGCTGTTAAGGCAAACGAACCTTGAGAACGGACAACTGCCCCTCCTATGACCGACCTCCTTCCTGAGCCTGTTCGAAAGCCTCTTCTGGCTGAACGAAGGAGTCATGACGTTCGCCATCACCCAGTTCTGCTGCATTGAGTGTATTACATCGTCAGGACCGTGCCCCATACCCAGCATCCCATAACCGCCATTGTCATGCAAAACAGCTCCGTGTGATGTGACTATCCAGGGTCCTCGAGCAGCAATCGCAACGTACGGATTCACCGTAGGTGCGGAGTAGAAGTTGACGTAGTCCGATTGCAGGTGGGCAGTGAGGTCTTTCTCGTCCATGGAAAGCAATTCCTCACCCATATCGTTCTGCAGGCTATGGAAGTTCACCGAGGCCTCCTCCAGAGCCCTACTCAACGAGGGGTCGAGCTCGAGAAAGTTAGCAATGACGCTGTCCTTCAATCCAGTTGTCCATGGCTTTCCAGTGTTGGAACGAATTTGTTTCAGTGACTCGAGCCCAGTTGTCATCGATCGAGGGAGAGAGGGGACCCACATCAAAGTTCTCCGAGATTGGTTGGGACGGGCTTGGGAATCCGCCGGGATTGGAAAAAAGCCAAGTTCTGATAATCATCAAAAAAATCAAACTAAGTTTAGTTTTCCAATTGGAAAATTCAATATTAATGAAAAATTTCAATTGGATTATCAGTCTTAGTTAACGAATATTATAAGTGCCACTCTGGACTCTGGGGCACCGGAGAGGCACGGGGGATGCACTCTTCCCGAGAGGGAGAGATATGGTAGAGGACTACGAAATACAGGAAATGATACACAGGGACGTATATGTCGGAGAGAAACACGTTGGGGTTGTTGTAGGGGAAAGATTCCACCCAAGAGACGAGTTTGTCAAGTCATGGAGGATCAAAGTTGAGGGGGAGGTGTCGAGCGAGTTCATGCGAAAGCCTGCGGACTTGGCTCCCCTGGCGAAGGAGTTGGTTCACAGCATCAGGCCCGATGGCGGAATCAAGTTGTCCAAGTCGATGAGAGAGCTGCAGAGGAGATGGAGAAACACAGTTAGGATCGAGGAGGATCTGTATGCCCCCGACGAGTTGCTCGACCGAGCAGTACTGGACAACGACGGGATGGACATTGGGAACGTTATCGAGCTGATCAAGATCAAGCGCACCTACAAGGGTCTGCTAATCAAACCTCATTTCATGGTCAGAGCGAGGCACTCGCTTCCCGATACGATAGCCATTCCCTGCGGCCAGTTGGCGAGGACTACTTCCAGATTGGACGAAGTAATTCTGAAGTGCTCATTCTCCAGGCTCGTTACCCTTCCCAGTTACCTAAAGCTGAACGTGGAAGGCTTCGAAGAAGAGTGACTACGCACTTGAGTAGCCTTCAAATCACAATCCCATGTGGCGGTGTTGCTCAGGGCGCGTAGCTTAGTTTGGCTGGAGCACCCGGCTGATAACCGGGAGGTCACAGGTTCAAATCCTGTCGTGCCCACCAAAATCCTGAGTCTCAGGGCCTCAGCTATGACAAGAAGCATCATGAAGGGGACTCCGCCCCCCGGAACCAAATGCCTGTTCTGAGTGGGGCATCAGGGGGGGAGATCGCGGAGTCTCTCGCGCCACTACTGGGAATGGAACACGTCGTAATGGAAAGCAGGCGTTTTCCCGACGGGGAGTCTTACGTCAGGGTCCCCCTCGAGTCGATAGAGGCGGTTCGTTCGGAAACCGTTGTCCTGGTGTCGAATACTTTCCCCGACTCCGGGATAATGCAGACAATACTCCTCCTAGGGGCCATCAACGACGTGAGGAGGGGGTCTCTATCGAGTCTGAAGGAAGAATGGAAGGGAGGGTCCGACGATGTCGGTCCCGGCGTCTTCCTGGCCATCCCCTACTACGGCTACGCCAGACAGGACAAGAGATTCTCCGTTGGCGAGTCGATCTCTGCAAGGGTGGTGGCCGAATTGATCTCGGACTTCTGCGACGGGATCGTGATCCTTGACCTGCATGCCCCGGAGGTACTGAGTGAAATGAGCGTGCCTGTCGAATTCGTTAGCTCGATGAAAGAGATCGCCGAGAGCCTGCAGAGCGACGTTTCGCCAGACTTCATACTCAGTCCCGACAAGGGGGCGATTTCCAGGGCAACCGAAGTGGCCGAGCTGATTGGGTGCGAGTTCTCCTACTTGGAAAAGACCAGGATCGACGCTCACACGATCGAGCACACTCCGAAGGACTTGGATGTGTCAGGCAAGATAGTCGCCATAGTGGATGACATGATCAGCACGGGAGGCACCATTTGCAGAGCAAGCGATGCTCTTCGAAGGCAGGGCGCGAAGGAAGTGCATGCTGCCTGTACACACGGACTGTTCACCGGAGGTGCCCTATCGAGGCTGGCCAATCACGTCGATGGGGTGTACACGACGGACTCGCTGCCTAACCCCAGGGCCAACGTGTCTGCCGCTCCAGCATTGGCTAGAGGACTGGAGAGGCTGATGGGATAGTCCTCAATACGGGCCACTGGAAACCAATACGCTGCGTTTATATCGGTCATGCCGTGCGGCGGCTTACAAACACGAGGAGATGTTCCAATGAGTGTACACATAGTTTTCGAAACACCACAAGACGTACAAGAGCAAGTTTACGAGATGGTCAAGAGCCTGGGCAAAGATGGCAAGGGCAGGCTGAAGAAGGGAGCGAACGAGGTCACGAAGTCAGCTGAGAGGGGCACTGCTCAGATGGTCGTCATGGCTGAGAACGTGAATCCGGGCGAGCTGCTAGCACACATTCCAATGATCTGCAAGGAGAAGGAGATCCCGTTCATCTACGTGGAGGACCAGGCATACCTGGCCGAGGCAGCAGGAATGAGCACGGGAACCAGGACAGCGGCTATTGCGGTGATGCAGGTCGAGAAGGAAGGCATGGATAGGTTCAACGAGGTTAAGTCGCATTTCGAAACTCTCTCGTCATGATTTGGAGGATTGAGGAATGGCAACCGAGGCATGGCCCGCAGAAGTGGTGGAGATTGTAGGTAGGACCGGACTTACCGGCGAGGCAATGCAGGTCAAAGTCAGGGTCCTCGATTCAGACAACCCACGAGACGTTGGACGAATCATCACGAGGAACGTGCTGGGCCCCGTCAGAGGGCCTGACCCAGTTTCCGGCGAGGCCGGGGACATCCTGATGCTCAGGGACACGGGTCGGGAAGCACGAAGGATCGGTTCGAGGTGATCAGATGCCAGAGCAGAGGATTTGCAGCTTCACAAACGAGGAGATCGAGCCCGGGACCGGGATGATGTACATCAAGAGGGATGGGTCCGTCTACTGGTTCAAGGACAGCAAGTCCCGCAAGAACATGCTCAAGCTGAAGAGGAACGCGAGGAGACTGAAGTGGACTCGTCGCTACGAGAAAGGCGGAATCAAGTGATACCGAGGCCCTACTGGGCAGTGATCCTGTAGTCTACCCTGGCCCGGTCGTTTTCGTCGCTGGATAGCAGGCCCCCCTGGTCAGGAGGCTGGGCCTCGCCGCAGTCGGTGTTGTCCACCACTGTCACATAGGTCCCGGAATCCACATCGGCCTGCAAGCTAGCCCCACCGGAGTTGGGGTCGCTCAGATCGGAGAAGTAGACGAAGCTCTCGTCCTCCCCCTCGGCACACTGCTTGTACTTCTCGTAATTTATCTCGGTCATGGTGTAGAAGTCGATGTTTGGTCCGTCCTGCTTGTCGAACTCCATCCTGATTGTGGATACGGAGTCGACGGTCCATGTCATCTTGATGTGCTCGTCCTCGTTGACGAATGTGTTGTCATCGAAGAGCTCCCTCTCGGGGTTGACGGTGTCGCTGACGTTGTCCATACACCCCGTAAGTAGGATGCAGGAGGACAGGAGCAGGGCTTGTGCGATCCTCATGGAACCACGTGACGTCGCAGGCTCATCAACCATTTGCCTCTGTGACTTCGTTGAAATAGGGGAGGTGTTTCGCCCGCCCCATGGGAGAGCAGACGACGTACATCATGATCAAGCCCGATGGGGTTGAGCGTGGGCTTACTGACGAGATCATCAGCCGGTTCCAGGGAATCGGGCTAAGGATGGTCGGCAGGAGGGACCTAACCCCCTCACTGGAGATCGCCGAGACCCACTATGGGATCCACAAGGAGAGGCCATTCTACCCGGACCTCATCGAATTCATCACATCCGGACCGGTGGTCGCGATGGCTTGGAGGGGGGAGGACGCGATTGCCTCGTCCCGGAAGCTGATCGGGGCCACGAACTGGGAGGAGGCCGAGCCCGGGACCATCAGGGCCGACTTCGCCAGGAGCATTGACCACAACGTGATCCACGGCTCTGATGGTGAGGACACTGCCGCCTTCGAATTGGGACTTTGGTTCCCAGATGGTCTTGAGGACTAAAGAGTGGGTAGCATGAGGTGGGTTGGATGTCAGGACGCAGGCAGCCCATAGTCGCCGTACTAGGACACGTAGACCACGGCAAGACCTCGCTCCTTGATCACATCAGGTCCCTAGGCGAGCAGGGCCGATCATCGGTGATGGACAGGGAGGCAGGGGGCATAACGCAGCACATCGGAGCAACGGAAGTGCCATCTGACATTCTCAACGAACTGTGCGCACCGCTCCTGGGCGGGAAGAAGTTCGACTCGCCTGGGCTCCTCTTCATCGACACCCCCGGCCACCACTCCTTCTCCTCGCTGCGGGCTCGTGGGGGCTCTCTGGCAGACATTGCGATCCTGATCGTGGACGTGATGGAGGGATGCAGGCCCCAAACTAGGGAGTCCCTGAGGATCCTCAAGCAATCGAAGACCCCGTTCGTAATCGCGGCCAACAAGGTCGACAGGATCCATGGCTGGGAATGCGAGGAAGGCAGGGCCATGGCGTTGTCGATGAGGAGCCAGTCGAACGAGGCCCAGGGGCTATTCGAGCAGCGATACTGGGACCTAGTGGGCCAATTCGCCGAGGATGGGTTCAATCTCGAGAGGTACGACCGTATCAAGGACTTCACCAAGGACATCGCACTGGTCCCCGTATCAGCCAAGGAGGGCGAGGGGATCCAGGACCTGCTGGCCGTAGTGATCGGCCTCGCAGAGAGGTACCTGTCGGACCAGCTCACCGATGTGGAGGGTTCAGGGGAAGCGACCGTGCTCGAGATGAAGGAGGAGAGGGGCCTGGGTAAGACCCTGGACCTAATCCTGCACAGGGGTTCCATCAGAAAGGGGGACGAGATAGTCCTCGTTAGCGACAAGGGGGCAGTGAGCACCCGGGTCAAGGGCCTATTCGCACCCAGAGGGATGAGCGAGATGAGGGATGCGGGCGACCGATGGGACAACACTGAGGCGTCTTATGCAGCCGCTGGGGTCAAGATAAGCGCACCTTCGCTCGAGGGCGTCCTCGTTGGCACCACGTTGAGGGTGGTGAACAGCGAAGAAGAGCGCAGAGAGGCCATGGAGGCGGCCAGCGCGGAGGCAAAGCTGTCGATCGACCTGGAGGAGGAGGGAGTCTGCATCAAGTCGGACACCGTGGGCGGCCTGGAGGCTCTCGCGAAGGAGCTCAGAGGGATCGAGGTCCCAATCAGGGAGGCTTCGATAGGAAAGGTCAGCCGAAGGGACGTCAGAAGCGCCGAGGCTGCATCCGACCCGCTGCACAGGGTGATCATGGCATTCAGCACCGAGATACTGGGGGAGGCGGAAGAGGAGATCGAGGCCTCCGAGACGGGGGTGAAGCACATCGGCTCGGAGATAATCTACAGGATCCTTGAGGAGCACGAGGAGTGGGTGGAGGCCAGAAAGGCCGAGCTCGAGGAGGAGCGCAGGGAGATGGTCGTCTACCCGGGCAGGATCATGCTCCTTCCGGACCACACGTTCAGGGTATCCAAGCCAGCGGTAGTCGGCGTCAGGGTCGTTGCCGGGAGGATACACATCGGCCAGGGGCTGCTGAAGGAAGGCAGGAGGGTGGGTCGGATCAAGTCGATCAGATCCGGCCAGGAGAGCATGAAGGAAGCCAGGCAGGGCGCCGAGGTAGCCATCTCAGTGGACGGGGTCACGGTGGGCAGGCAGATCGACGAGGGGGACGTGCTTCTCGTGGACATCCCGGAGTCCCATGCCAGGAAGCTGAGGAAGATGGAGATGAGCCAAGCCGAGAAGGAGGTCTACGAGGAGCTTTTGGAGCTACACAGGAAGGACGACCACTTCTGGGGCAGGTAAGAGCGAGTCATCAGTTGTTCACAGGCACCTAACACTCAAGTAGTAATTTAATCGGCCTCGGGCCCAAGAGGTCACAGTATGACGATTGCACAGGGGGGCGGATCCAACTCTAAGGACCTCATCAGATCCGTCTCAGGCCACGCTAACAACCTGATGAGCGAGGTGGCGAAGGTCATCATCGGAAAGCCGGAGAACATCAGGAAGGTAGCCATAGGGATCCTGGCTAACGGAAACATACTGATCGAGGACAATCCGGGCCTGGCCAAGACCCTGATGTCGAACACGTTCGCACAGGCACTGGGATGCAAGTTCAAGCGCGTCCAGTTCACACCCGACCTTCTACCAGCCGACATTATCGGGACTTACATGTACGACCAGAAGTCCGGCGAGTTCAGGCCCAGGTTCGGACCGCTCTTCACCAACATCCTGCTTGCTGACGAGATCAACAGGGCCCCGCCCAAGACGCAGGCTGCCCTCCTGGAGGCGATGGAGGAGAAGCAGGTCACCATCGAGGGGATCACCCACAAGCTTCCAGCCCCCTTCGTGACGATGGCGACCCAGAACCCGATCGAGCAGGAGGGGACATACCCGCTACCAGAGGCTCAGATGGACAGGTTCCTGATGAAGATGAGCATGGGTTACCCGTCGATGGACGAGGAGAAGGCGATCCTGCAGCGGAGGAAGCTTCGCGCCAAGGACGAGTACGACGTCGAGCAGATAGTCGAGCCCCGCAAGGTCGTAGCCATGCAGAAGGCCCTGGAGACGGTCCACATCGACCCGGCGATACTCGGGTACATCGTTCAGGTGGTCCAGAGGACGAGGGCCGACCCGAGGATCGAGGCCGGGGCCTCGCCGAGAGCGAGCCAGGGGCTGTTCAAGGCCTCGAGGGCATCGGCGGCCATCGACGGCAGGGACTACGTGATCCCGGATGACGTGAAGGGAGTGACCCTCGACGTCGTGAGCCACAGGATCGTGCTCAAGCCAGAGTCCAAGATCAGGGGAGTGACAGGCAGGAGGGGCGTGAACAAGATCCTCAGCGAGGTCAACGTCCCCGTGATCCAGTGACCGGCAATCCCAATTAACCGCCCCACGGATCCACCGTCGTGACGCTGGTTATCGCATGCGTGAACCACAAGGGGGGCTGCTCCAGAACCACCACCGCGGTCAACCTGGCCTCCTCCCTGGCCATGGGGAGCAAGGAGTTCGGCAT
>MDSZ01230502.1_pt1 | contig 26390 bp, 8 predicted proteins | sample 811201 | NCBI WGS metagenome assembly MDSZ01 (sample SAMN05326647, study PRJNA326480) | marine metagenome | isolation source: seawater | place: Indian Ocean: North | collected 2010 | reverse complement strand
GACGGATTCGAAGCTCTACTGCTGGGGGGAAGGGGACAAGCAAAGGCTGGGCCTACTCGTGGATAGGCTGACCATCGAGGGGTTTGACGACAACTCCAGAGATTGGGTCCCCTCGTATGCAAACTACGTCAGGGGTCCTGCGCAGGGCTTCGGCTACCTGGACTGGTTCCGATGGGGCAACTGGGCGACATCGAGCATGCAATCGGGTTCCTCGTTCAACGTATCCAGCGGGGACGAGATTTCGTTCAAGCTACGTGCCAGAAACTTCGGGGACAATGGCGGGGAGTGGCTCAAGGTCTACCTTAACGACACCCTCATTTCGCAAATACCAGGATCATCCACATACAGCTCGAGCTCTTTCTCCGACTGGCAGGATATCTCATTTACCGTACCCGACTCGTATTCCTCTGGCTCACCTGCACGGATAAAATTCGAGGTGTACGGTCGGTTCTTCTACATGAACGTGGACGACCTAGTCGTTTCACCCCCAACGATCAGCACGGACGATGCCCCCTCCCCCACGGAGGTTTACTGGAGCCAAGCGGAAGGGATCTCGCAGATTTCCCTGGGCACCAGCCACTCCTGCGTCCTGATACATGGTGGGGAAGTGAGTTGCTGGGGCGACAATGGGGGGGCCTATGGGAACGTCCTGGGGAACTCCTCTTTCACGGGCCCCTATACCTACGAGCCCCAGTCCGTTGACCTGACTGCATCGGGGAGCCTGGTAGCCTCGGAATGGACGGGAGGCTCGCCTGTGGCAATAAGTTCCGGGGATGGCGTCACCTGCGCCATTATGCAGAGTACCGAATCCCTGTGCTGGGGCCGCTCATCGGAGACCACTTACCGGGACCCTGTGACCAGCAACATCGCATCCGAGGGGGACGTAGGGAGGAGCCCGGCCCTGACCACAGACAGCGAGGGCAACTGGATCATTGCCTACAACGACGGCTCCGGCATCTCATACGCGAGATTCGACGGAACCAGTTGGAGCACCACAGACATCTGCTCTACGAGCGATGCATGCGACAGCGACAAGGGAGTCGGCATAGGCGAGGGCCCGGATGGCGGGGTGCACTTCCTTAGCTACGACGAAGCAGCCGACGAGCTTGTGCACACGAGGGCACTGACCAACCTATCCACGACGGCCCCTGTGACTGATGAGGACCCGAAATTCTTCAATGTCCAGAGGGACCCGGCCTCCGGCGTCCTACACCTCACCTACTACCAGGAAAGCGGGCGGAAGCTCATGCACAAGACCTTCAACAGCACCGGTTGGTCTGACCCGGTATTGATCGATGACGACCAGTCCTATACGGGGCATTCCTGGAACGGGATGAGGATCGACTCCAGTGGAAACCTCCACCTATCTTACTGGTCGTGGCAGACCTCCGGTACCGATGACACTTGGCTGAAGTACGCGCTCTACAACGGCACATCATGGACGACTCAGACCCTGCAGTCGATAATGAACCAGAACGGCCCGACTCTGCACACATCACTCGACCTCGACAGCGGCGACAATCCTCACATCTCTTACTACGACCACAAGAACGACACTCTCCGGTACACGTACTACAACGGCACTGCATGGGTGGACCAGACGCTGACAGTCGACGACTCCAACGACAACGGAATGTACAACTCGATAGCCCTGGACAGCAGCGACCGCCCCCGAATCTCATACCGGAACCATAGCTCGTACGACCTTGAGCTCATTTCGTGGAATGGGACCAATTGGAACAGGGAGGTGGTGGACAGTAGCGGAAACGTCGGAAGCTGGACGTCAATCGCCATCGATGGGAGCGACTTGAGCAAGATTGCATACTACTACGACTCCGGCTCGGACCTCAGGTACGCCTCCCACGACGGCGCCTCTTGGTCCATCAGGGACATAGACACCAGCACCAAGAGCTCCAAGATATCCCTGGACCTCGATTCCAGCGACAGGCCCAGAATAGGGTACCAATCCAGCGACAGCGATGCCATGATTGCATACAACAACAGTGGATCTGGAGACGAATGGCAGACCATAGAAGTCTGGGACAGTTACGACGTCGGAAGTCACATGTCGATAACCCTGGACTACGATTCAGGCACCGCCTTCATGGCCTACAGGCAGAACGACTGGCCCGCGGACGGGGGCCTCCTCACAACCTTCCACACCGGGACGGAAATCGCATCAGATGGGGTGGCCAGCAGCGGCGATGCATCGAACTCGGTCGGGATGGCCCCCGGGATACACTTCTCGGGCAGTGCGATAGTTTCCCCGTTCTTGAACGGGACCGACGGCGCATCGCCGACGTTCATCGAGATGGCCAAACTCCGTTCCGAGGAGCCGGAAATAACCACAGTGGAGGGCGAGTCCAGCAGCGTTGGCTCATACGGAATCTCAATGGCACTGGACAGCTCGGGGAACCAGCACATCTCGTTCTACAACAACACAGACTCGAGCCTGATGTACGCCGCGTTCGACGGCACCTCATGGGAGGTGGAGGAGGTAGACAACGAAGGCTCCACCGGGAGGTACTCATCGATAGCCGTGGACCACGAGGGGAACCCCCACATCGCGTACGTCAACGAGAGCACCACCCCGAGGCAGGTTCTCTACGCGCACCACAACGGCACTTCATGGTCCACGGAGGTAGTTGACACCCCCTACTATGCATATGACACATCGATAGAACTAGGCTCCGATGGCACGACGCACATCACCTACGCCGTCTACAACTCCAGTGGGAACCACTACAACCTCAGGTACTCCTACCACAACGGAACCGAGTGGGTCCAAGAGGACGTCATGGACTACGGATCAACCTGGAGCTCGACATATTCGGGGACGGGAAGGAACAGCCACATCAAGCTCAACGGAACGGGGGTCCCACACGTTGTTTTCTACGACGACGCCACCGATGACGTCTACCTATCCATCAGGTCCAACGGCTCATGGTCCTCGACCAGCGTTGACGACTTCGGCGGCTATTACACGACGGCGGAGAGGTCAATCTCGCTAGCGATCGACTCCCTGGACGGCCTTCACGTCGCCTACTACGACATGAGCAGCAGGCTACTGGAGTACGCTCACAGGGAGGCGGGAGGATCCTCGTGGGCCAAGGCGGTTGTCCACGATCAAGGGAACCACTACATCGCCACCTCGGTCTCCATCGCAGTCGACCGGTCGGACATGCCGCACATAGCGTACCACGACCGTAACCAAAAAGATCTGGAGTACGCCAGGTTCGACGGAACCTCGTGGATAGTGGAGACCCTGGATGCGCAAAACGACGTGGGGAGATTCCCCAACATAGCAATAGACGAATACGGGCACATCCACATCGCCTACGAGAACGACACACAGGATTCAATCAAGTCAATGGTTATCGGCAACGGCATGGCATCCACGGAGAAGGTCTCCCAGGTTGGTACGCACAGCTACGGCCTCGGCTACGCCGTTAGCGGCTCGGGGGCGACGCACCTGAGCTTCTACAACGGCTCCGACTCCGCGGGCACCCTACAGCACGCGCAGAATAGCGGCTCGTCGTGGTCCGTAGTAACTGTGGACGATAGTTCCGCAATGGTTGGGACGTACTCCGACATCGCCCTAGATAGCAGCGGCAACCCCCACATCTCCTACGTCGATGCGACAAACGGGCTACTCCGCTATGCGCAATTCGACGGGGCGGATTGGACGCTCTCGACGGTCGACGCGAGCGGGAGCGTAATCGGGCACACCTCGATAGTCGTCGACGGTGACGGCAACCCGAGGATATCATACCACGATGGAGACCTACGGCTAGCAGTCTGGGACGGGTCATCCTGGTCCCTGACTACCCAGGACACAGGAGCAGGACAAGGTAGCCAGGTTTCCTTGGACGGTGACGGGATCACTAGGATCGCCTACTTCGACGAAGAGGATGACGACCTATTGTTCTCACTTGCCGGGCACGACTCCCCCGTCGTAATGGGAAGCTCCACCTTCCACCGCTCAGGGACCTCTATGGACTCCGGTGCTACGTCCGTCACATCCCTAAGCATAGGCCAGACTCACGCATGCGCGGTTGTCTCCGATGCAGTAAGATGCTGGGGGGCGGCATCTTCCGGACAACTCGGTAACGGAGTCGCTTCCGTGACCTCGGAGGACCCAGTGCCCTCTTCCGCAGTTTCCGGATTGACGCCTTTGGAGGTATCAGTCTCCCCTAGCAAAGGAACTGGAGGGGGATTCTCATGCGCTCTCTACTCGGTTGACTCAAGCGGGGACAGGCGGATCCTGTGCTGGGGACAGGGCTCAAGCGGGGAGATTGGGGACGGTTCCAGCGCATCGGCGAACTCCCCCGATTCCGCAAACCCAGTCAGCCTAGAAGGAGGGATCCCCCTCGGAGCGGCCGAAAGCAGCGGGGCACTATCCTCGAGCCCATACGACGTTGCGGAGATATCCATAGACAACTACGGGATGTTCGGATGCGCCCGTTCGGTCCAGGGCCACATAAAGTGCTGGGGATACAACAACTTCGGGCAGCTCGGGCACGGAAACACGTCCACTGCCTCGGACGGGCCTAACGAGATGGGGGCCAATCTGGCCTTCGTCCCCCTGGGTTCGAACAGGACGTCGCTCCAAGTGTCCGTCGGAGCTGAACACGCTTGCGCACTGCTGGATAACGGGAGCGTGAAGTGCTGGGGGAGGAACCAGAACGGCGTCACCGGACAAGGAACTACCAGCGGAAACATAGGCGATGAGTCCGAGGAGATGGGGGATGACCTCCCAGTCATCGACCTGGGAGCCGGGAGGACCGCCACGGAGATCTCATCCGGATCTTACCACACCTGCGCAATCCTTGAAGATGGCAGTGTCAAGTGCTGGGGGAACGGCGGGAGCGGGAGACTAGGGATAGGTAACTCTTCCAACATGGGGGACGGTGCGAACGAGATGGGGGATTACCTTCCTGCCGTTGACTTGGGCACTGGGAGGACGGCGATATCAATCAGTTCGGGGAACAGCCACACCTGCGCGATCCTGGACAGCGGCGTCGTGAAATGCTGGGGCCTCAACACCTACGGTCAGCTAGGCCAGGGGCACAACTACCCAATAGGGGACGGTTACGGGCTTGAAGACGGAATCCAGTGCCATCCGACCTTGAACGAGCCGACAGACAGGGAGTGCCTAGCAAGAATGGGGGACGGCCTCCCCGCCGTTGATCTGGGCGATGATAGGACTGCAGTCCAAATCTCTGCTGGACACTCGCACACCTGCGCGATCCTGGACAACGGGAGCGTGCGATGCTGGGGGAGCAACGGAATCGGAAGGACGGGTTTGGGGACCGGTTCTGGGAACACCGGGGACTCCAGCGGAGAGATGGGCGACAACCTACCTACTGTAGACCTGGGGAGCGGAAAGAAGGCCTCAAGCATCAGTGCGGGATACAGCCACACCTGTGCGCTGCTCAACGACTTGAGCGTTGCCTGTTGGGGGGGCAATGGTGAAGGCGCGCTAGGCATAGGGAGCACAGACCACGTAGGCGACAGTTCCGGGGAGATGGGGGACAGCCTGCAGGCTGCAGACCTTCCCACAACCACCTCATCGTCGGTGATCGCTGGCTTCTACCACTCGTGCGGCATAATGGAAGACGGGACGGTTAGGTGCTGGGGACAGGACGACAACGGCAGGCTTGGGGTTTACAGGGATTCAAACAACAACATAGGAGACTCGGGAGAGGAGATGGGCAACTCCCTGCCAATTACCAACCTCTACATAGTTCCGAATGACTACGACGGAGATGGTTGGATAGACATCTGGGACACCGACGACGACGACGACGGTTATACCGACACCAACGACGACCTCCCATTCGACGAGAGAGACTGGTTCGACCATGATGGAGACGGCCTCGGTGTCAACGTAGACACCGACGACGACGATGCCACGGTAACAACGGCTGACCAAGACACAGCAACCAAGTGGTCGGACGAGGAGGAGATCGCCTGCGGCACACTCTGGTGGAGCGCCCTGTCAGAGCCCACTGACTACGACGGAGATGGCATCTGCGACAGCATCGACGATGACATCGATGGAAACTCCTGGAATGACACATACCAGATCGAGTGCTACGGCGGGGAGCCTCTGACATGGTCCCAGAGGGACGTCTGGGACAGCGCGGGCCTGATTTGGCCTACTAGTAACTACGACTCCATTTCGGGCGGCTACGACTTCACCCTGTCGGACCACGGCATCAGGTTCTTCTCCACTTACAACAACGACTACTCGTACTACGCGCTTCTGAGGTTCGACGGAAGCACGGATGGCATCAGCAGCGTCTACGGAAGCAACGAGTACGACTACTGGTCAGTAAACGAGCAGAACAACCTCCTCTACGTCACTGATGAGGCTGGAATGTTCCGTGCGGCAGACTCCAACGGGACCCTTTCTCTCGCGCACAGAGCGACTGGTGGGAGCACCACTTCCACGGACACCGCGATAAGCATCGAGGGGGACATGGTTGCAAGGTGGTACGAGGGATCGGGAGGGCCGGCAATCAGGGGGTGGTACCTGAACGGGACCACCTTCCAGCTGAACGTACCGGAGGGCCTTAGCGCGTCCTCAAACCACCATGGGCAACTGGCATTCGGGCCAAACGGAAGGCTCCACGTAATGATGGTAAACCTCTCAGCGAGTCCGGTGGGCTTCTACCACTACCACACTGACCTCGGGCCGAGTCACTCTGGGAGCACAACGGTCGAGTGGAGCTCACCGAGGCTCATCCTAGACAGAAGCCAGAGCTCCTCGTGGAGCAGCGGGACCCAACACTCGGCCACCCAAGACCACACGTCTGACCTCCATGTCTCCAGTGACGGCACAGTCTACGCGGCGATGTACAATGATACTGACCTGTGGTTCTCCACGTTCGACGGAAGCGTCTGGAACTCCGAGATGGTCTCCAGTTCGACTGGTAGGAACGAGGGAGTCAGAATAGCTACAAACTCCTCTGGAACGCCTCACTTGGCATGGATAAACCACACATCGGATATTCTGATGCTATCACACAAGTCCGGAGACTCATGGGTGAACGAGCAGGTATGGCAGAGCAACGGCTGGGAGGAGTCGAGCGGAGTTTCGTCACTCAGCTACGCGAGTCTATCACTGAGGTTCGATCGCCAAGACGACCCGTTCCTCATGTCCATTGACGCAAACGACACGGGTTCCGCAATACTGCACCACAAGGGACTTCTGCTGGACCCCTCATACTACTTCGAGCCAACCGATCAAAACGGGGACGGGGTTTGCGACACGCTCCAGTACGCAGTGGCAGACTACGGGACTGACTCTGTGGTTACCATACTCGGGGAAGACCTGGTACTCACCCCGGAATTCAGCGGTCAATCGTTGATAGAGGTCTGGGCCCCCTCGTTGCCCGCGGGACTTTCCCTCAACAACACGACGGGAGTCATTTCCGGAGCACCCACTAGCACTGACACGGCCGGAACCGCATACACCCTTTACTCAAACAGCAGCAGCGCATCCTACCCGGTTACTATCACCTTCACAATCAGATCTCCGTCCCCAGTCCACGCAGGATTCGGGAGGGTTGACGATCACCAGTACATGGGAACAAGGAACGGCCCTGGAACAACCTTCCACGAATACGACTCCGAGGGCAACCTGTACTACTACGGCCTATACCACTCCACCTCGGCATGGTCCTCCGATGGGATCTCGGTTTCCATACAGTCAGGGGACCTATACGTAGCCAAGAGATGGGGCAACGGCACCTGGGCCTGGGTCATGCCCCTGGACTTCAGCGGCTCCGTAACCGGTGGACCAGGTGGACTTGCCATTGACGGCGAAGGGAATGCCTACGTTACAGGGCACAGGTCGGGCGGGTCACTAGACCTACCGGGAACGGGGCACGACCTTCCAAGCAGGGAAGCAATGTTCGTGGTCTCCGTGGATACGAACGGCAGCGTCAGGTGGGCCCATGACGCATACATGTCGACAGGAGGGACGGACGCAAACTGGCACATCTCCACTGATACAGTCGTGAACACATACGGTTTCACGAGGATGGACATCAACGGAGAAACGGAGGAGCTCACCATCGCAGGACAGGTGTCAAGCTCCTCATCTAGCGAACGCACTCTGTCATTCGGAAACATCACCCTGGAGATTCCAGAATCCAAGTACAGCTACCAGAGGCCATTCATCACCAGGATGAATTCAACCTCCGGCAACTTCTCCTGGGTTTCGACGGTCACTCCGGGAACCAACTACCACCGGACCCTCCAGGGAATGGCAGTGCAAGAGGACGGTTCTGTTGACGTACTGATGCGAACATACGGTTCGACTACTTTGGGCAATCTGACCGTAGGACCGGACAACCACCACTACGTTCTAGCAAGGCTCAATGACTCGGGAGAGTGGTCTTCGGCTTCGACCATCGTGTCAGAAGACCCAGCGGGCTTCGACGTTAGTGACGATTCGGCAATGATGGCCGGAACATCGACGGGTGACCTGGTGTTCTCCTTCTGGACGATCAGCGACACGTCCCGGCTGAACGTCACCGGCTCTGTGAACTGGTTCAACGATACCTGCGCGGACAGCATGATAGTAATGCGATTGGATGGCACCGAGTGGAATGTCGAGGCTTCCAAGGAGTACTGCTTGACTGAGTACGGGGGCAGGCGATCCGAGTACTACAGCCAGCTACATGTTGACTCCGAAGACAGGATTTGGCTATTCCTAGGAAGCAGGTACACGAACATTGCCAACCACAATAGGATACTGCGCCTAGACTCGGGCCTGAACCCGGACTTCGAGGAGTACATCGAGTACTCCAACTCCCCCTCCAATGCCTTCCAACTCGACTGGGATGACGTGGCCTTCGACCCACTGGGCAACGTACTTGTGACGTTATACACCAGTCAATCATCCCTCTACTGGGACGACTCCTACCTCTCCCGAACTAGCAGCTCCTGGAACTACCAAAACCAGTTCTTCATGGAGTCTGTTGGCCACTCCATCAATGGGGCGACCCTTGTGGCCGGCGAGGGCAGCACCCTGTTCGGGGTCACCGGCCTTAGTGCAATGGGGGCAACCTGCGACCAGGGTTCCAGTTACTGCGACGAGTTCCTAGACAACTGGGCCACCTCAGGACTTCCTGCGGGACTCAGCATAGACTCAGACACAGGGCTTATTTCAGGGGCGGCAGATGGAAACATGTCCCTTGGCTCATTCGCCCTATGGATGAACGACTCCAAACTTGGGGACAATGAAGTAAACGTCTCTTTCTCAATTTTGGACGGGAGACCGACCGTCACATACAACCAGACGGTTTTCGTATTCGAGAGGGGCACTGAAATCGTTCCAATCGTCCCGACCGAGATAAGTGGAAGCATAGTGAACTGGACTACAGTGCCGGAACTCCCGGCAGGGCTCTTCCTAGGGGATAGCAATGGCACGATATATGGGACCCCGACCGTGAACTTGTCGAGTTCGACCTTCCAACTCAGAGTCAGTAGCGAAGGCGCAACCAGGAGCATCAACTTCAACTTCACAATCAACGAGCCTGTGGCGACCATAGCCTACGGAAACGGATCCTACATCATACCCCGAGACACGCTAGTGGATATTGCCCCCACGCTAGGCGGAGGTTTCGTTGAGACCTTCGAAATCAATTCAACGGAATTCCCCCTAGGGCTGAGCTTCAACACCACAAATGGGCATTTCCAGGGAATCCCGCTCTTGTTCTCCGACAACCTGACCTACACTGTCTGGGCGAACAACTCCGGAGGCTCTACCAGCACGGAGGTCTCCATATGGATCATCGGAAACGGCATCACCCTTTCCTTCCCGACCACTGAACTGGTGCTTGTCGAGGGCATCCCTATGCAACCAATATCCGGGCAGACCTCGGGGTCTACTCCTGAGAGCTGGGCGATCTCACCGGAACTCCCGAATGGGCTGATTTTCGGAAGCACGAATGGAACAATCTGGGGTACCCCTGCAAGTCCGCAGAACCTCACCAACTACACCATTTGGGCCAATGCAACCGGGGGCCAGACCAGTTCCGTTACACTCTCCATTGTTGTCCTTGTGGACACAGACGGGGACGGGATCCCCGACATCACGGACGATGACGACGACAATGACGGTTGGAACGACACCGCTGAAATAGGGTGTGGCACCGACCCGCTCAACTCCAGCAGCGTGCCGTCCGACACCGACGACGACGGCATATGCGATTCTCTGGATGACACCGATGACAGAGCCATCGCCCTTGCATATCCAGAGAACATTCTGGAACTGGTGGTCAATGTATCCGTCGTCTCCCTCACCCCAGTCACATCAGGGGGAACGATCACCTCCTGGGAGGTGTCCCCGGACTTGCCTCCAGGGCTCCATATGGACAACTCAACGGGCGTGGTGAACGGGACTCCGACCACCGTATTCAACGGAACGGATTTCGTAATATGGGCTAACAACTCGGCGTACTCCGCATCATTCACCCTGAACATCTCATCATCCCTAATCGACACAGACGGGGACGGGATCCCCGACATCACGGACGATGACGACGACGGTGACGGATGGGCTGACTCCGACGAGACTGCATGCTCCACGGGCCCGTTGGACGAAGACGAGTACCCAACAGACGGTGACGGAGACGGGTTGTGCGATCTGCTTGATTCGGTAGACGACTCCCCGATTCTACTGGCATATGGGGAAGACCAAGTAAACCTGACCACCAATGTCACCACATTTTACCTACCAGCAATAGTCTTCGGTGGCGATGTCAGGACATGGGAAATCCTCCCGGAATTGCCAGACGGAATAACATTGGATAGCACCACAGGGGGCATTTCGGGAGTCTCTGAAATCAGTTTCGAACCAACCAACTTCACCGTCTGGGCGAACAACAGCCAGCACAACTCAAGTTTCGCTATCACCATCAGTTCGATTCCACTCGATTCAGACTCGGACGGCATCCCCGATGAAACCGATCCGGACGACGACAATGACGGTTGGAACGACACAGAAGAGTTGGATTGCCTGACTGGCCAATTGGACCCATTGTCATATCCCACGGATGAGGATGGAGACGGGGTTTGCGATGGGCAAGACGGAATCGACGACTCCCCGATCTTCCTAGTCTACAGCAGCACTTCACAGCTGCTATTCGTGAATGAGCCGATTAATCCACTGATTGGCACCACCTATGGCGGTGACGTGAGGACATGGGAGATCTGGCCGCCTCTGCCTGCTGGACTAACACTCAATGGAGCCGTGCCCAGGACTGGAAACCAGAACGGGACCATCACCGGAGCCCCGATGGAGGAGTTTGAGATGCAGATATTCACCGTCTGGGCGAACAACTCGCAGTACAACAGTTCGGTTGAGATCACGCTGCAATCCGTAATCCCCGACCCGGACGACACTGACTTCGACATAATATACCTCCAAGAAACCCTGAGCCTGACTACCAACATAGACGAAGTTTACCTCGAGCCACAGATCTTCGGAGGCAACGTATCCTCGTGGTCAATTTCTCCTGAGCTGCCGGAGGGCATGCTCTTCAACGAGAGCAATGGCCTGATCACCGGAAGCATCACCGTGGAGGTTAACCAGTCAACTCACACCATATCCGCGAGCAACGCACTTTTCCTAAACACCTTCGAAATCACGATCACATCCGCCCACCTCGACACAGATGGAGACGGGATTCCCGACATATTTGACCCGGACGACGACGGAGACGGATGGAACGACACAGTCGAGGTCGACTGCGAAACCGACCCATTGGACATTGTGAGCAGCCCCGACGACTACGACGGAGATGGGACATGCGACTTGCAGGACGAATTCGACGACTCACCAATAGTTTTCTTCTACCCAGTAGACAAGCTCGTCCTGACCGTAGGAGAAGAGATGGAACCCCTTGACCCTCTCATCGCCCCGACAAGTGGGGGCATCATGTTCTTCACGGTGGTTCCCGACATGCCCAAGGGACTTATTCTGGACAACGAGACAGGCGTCATTTCAGGGACCCCCACAGAGGGCTACCGGCACATTCTCGTCGAGTACTCACACACATTCACCGCCTCCAACTCCCAGTGGAGCTTCAGCTACAGGGTTGACTTCGACATCTTCCCGCCCCTGGTGTACGTCAATGACACAGATGGGGATGGTTGGTGGGACGAAGAGGAGCTAGAGTGCAACACAGATCCAGATGACAATGCATCATTCCCCGAAGACATCGACATGGATGGAATATGCAGCCACAAGGACGAAGACGACGATGGGGACAAAATAGGCGATCTGATTGACGCATTCCCGAAGGATCCAACGGCATGGGACGACACGGACAACGATTCGAGGCCGGACGAGCTGACATGCAGATTCCTAACTGACTCTGCAAACTGCTCTTTCGTTCTCGAGGAAGACTTCGATGACGACAATGACGGGTGGCTTGACCTAAACGAGACTAGCTGTGGAACAGATCCCAAGGACAACATGTCAGTCCCCGAGGACGACGATGGCGATGGGGTCTGCAACCTCCTAGAAGAGTACGTCCCCAACACCGTCAGGATCCTCTGGATCTGCTGCTTCCCTCTACTGCTTCTACTGCTAATGCTTCTCTGGCTCCTAAACCCGTTTTCCGTTGACGAGGAAGAGATAATGGATCCTGAGCCAGAGTACACTTTCACTGAAAGGGAGTGGCAAGGGGGGAGCGGCGAGTACGACGATCCATTCGTACTGAGGCCAGTCAAGGGAGTGAGGCCCGGATCATTCGCCGAGAGCCATGAGCTGATCAAGGTGTCAAACATCACCCCCAGGTTGAGCTGCGATTTCACCGACATGTCCGCTGAACGGAACGGAAGCAGATTCAGCATGAGGCCAATTAAGTCCACCAACAGAGGCGAGATCGAGTTCAGACTGCAATTCAGGGACGATGATAATACCACCGAGACCACTGTATTCGAAGGACTGATCAGACTAGGGAAGGCAACAGTATACTTCCTTTGGGATGTGGAAGTCGAGGTTATCAGAGACACCCCCGAAGAGGTTCTGGCAAAGAGGAACGCCAACAGGATAGAAAGGGAGGCGAAGAAGAAAGCAGCAGAACTGGAAAGGGATGCTGCTAAGCGAGCTGCGGATGCCGAGGTAGAGGCAAAGAAGAAGGCACTCGAGGCAGAGCGCGAAGCGAAGGAGAAGCTCGAAGAAATTGAAAACGCGGCGGCCAAGAGGGCGATTGAAGCGGAAAGAAAGGCTGCCGAGGCAGAGAGAAGAGCCGCCGAGTTGGAAGAGGAGGCCAGGAAGAAGGCTGCTGAACTAGAGAAAGAAGCAGAGAAGGAGGCTGAGCAGGCTAGGAAGGAGGCCGAGGAACTAGAGGAAGCAGAGCAGGAGGCCCGAAGGGAATCCGAAAGAAGAGAGGCCGAGTTGGCAGAAAAGAAGCGTCGAGAAGTGGAAGAGGAGGAAGCAGCGGCCAGGGCCCTGCTGAGGAAGAAGGCCGAGGAGAGGCGGGCCGCGGAAGAGGCAGCCAGGATCGAGAAAGAGGAGGAAGAGAGGGCGGCTGAGGAGGAAGCGGCCAGGATCGAGAAAGAGGAGGAAGAGAGGGCGGCCCGCTTGGAAAGGGAAGCCGAGGAGAGGCTCGCGGAGGAAAGGCGCGCCGAGGCTAGAAAGAAAGCGGAAGAGGAGGCCGAAAAACAAAGAATCGCGGTCGAGGCTCAGGAAAAGCTCCGGAAAAAGGCAATAGAAAGGAAACGGCAAAAGGACGAGAGAGAAAAGGAGATGATGGCGTCGAGAGAGAAGGCCGAAAGAAGGACAAGGGAACTGGAGAAGTCACTCGACGAAAGAAGGGCCAGACTAGCCGATCTCGACGCGGAGGCAAGGAAGAAGGAAGCCGCGCTACTGAGAATCTCCGAAAAGGCGAAGAGCATCGACTTCGGAGTCATTGGCTTTGCCACGGAAGACGAAAAGGACAACCTGCAGACGATTAGCGGAGTCGGGCCGTTCATCGAAGAGAAGCTGAACGCTCTGGGAATATTCTCCTTCAAACAAATCTCGAAGATGACCCCGGAAATGGAGGATGCGGTCAATGATGCGATTGAGTTCTTCCCCGGCAGAGTCAGGAGGGACGAATGGGCCAAGCAAGCCAAGACCCTATCCGAAGGCGAAGGCAGTGGCGAGGATGGCCAAGAGGAAAGCGAAGAAGAGAGGAAGAGGGCTTCTGAGATTCTCAGAAAGGCGCAGGAGAGGAAGCTCGCAGAAGAGGCAGAGAAGAAGATAATGGAGGCCACGCTAAGGAGGGAGAAGGCCAGAGAGATCCAACGCAACAAAGAGAACGAGGGAGTGCGAGAGGAGTTCGAGTCCCTGAGGGCTGACATAGAGGAAAGGCGCTCGAGACTGGAGCATTTGGAGGGCCGGGAAAGGGCCAAGGAAGAGGCCCTGCTTCGCATTGCAGACAGGGCCGATGAAGTCGACTTCGTGAAAATCGGTTTCTCATCAAGAGCGGGCAAAGACGAACTCCAGCAGATAGACGGAATTACCAAGTTGATAGAGAGTAAGCTGAACGTAATTGGAATCTACAGCTTCTCCCAGATTGCCAAGATGAGTGATGAAATCGTCGAAAAGGTTAGTGACATTATTGGCTTGGGACCCGGGCGGATCCTAAGAGACGAGTGGGTGGAACAGGCAATCCTGCTAGAAAGAAGAGGCTGATGGTAATCAACAAGCATTTGAAATGGAAAAAGACGGAGGAGTACGCATGGCAGACCCAGTGACGACGGTGATATCCGAGGCGACCGGAGTATTCGAGCAGGTCGAGGAAATCGGTTGGCCTGCCCAGATCGGCGTTTCCCTGGGACTAACCCTGCTAGTTCTATTGATCACCAGGTACGTAGTCCTCAAGATTGCATGGAGGGTAGTGAGGAGGACAGAAGCCGAATGGGACAATGAAATCCTAGAGCCGGTCGTGAATAGGGCCTACATCTTCGTCATTCTGGCCGGAGTCGAGGTGACCATGATGTGGACCCTAGGGAGAAAGGACGAGGTCTACGCTGCTGTAGCGCCATACTTCTCGGGAATATACATCTTGCTATCAGCATCGATAATAAGCATCGCGATCAAATTCATCGTTCCCGCTGCTATGGAACGTTACAACACGAACAAGAGCGTAACTGTCACTGGGGGAAATCCATTGGTCGTTTTCGCATCAAGGGGAATAATCTGGTTCATGGGCGTGTACATGGCACTAAACGAGGTGGGCATCGAGCTATTCGGAGTGATGGCATCTTTGGCGGTCTTCTCCATAATCATCGGTCTAGCCGTCCAGCAGACACTAGGAAACATGCTGAACTCGTTCATGCTTGCAATAGACCAGCCTTTCGAAGTGGGAGACAGGATTGAAGTCGAGGGAGTCACGGGGACGGTGTTATCGGTGGGAATACTCTCCACAAAGGTCCTCACACTGACCGAACAGCTAGTGGTAATCCCGAACAACAGACTCGTGGATTCCACGATTACGAACTATGCTAGAGGAGGGGGCGATGGCATTGGCTCCAGGGTGACGCTTGTCCTCGACATCGGAGTTGACTACGATGAGAGGTCGTCGCACGTCAAGCAGGTAATTCTCGACGTCGCAAAGAAATGCCCCCACCTGGAGGAAGACCCGCCTCCAAGAGTTCTTCTAAGGGAGCTTGGAGACTTCTCAAAGAACTATCGACTATACACATGGATTAGCGACTACGGCGAGGAGTTCATTGCCACAGACTGGCTTCTTAGAGAGGTAGACAAGGCATTCGGAAGAGAGGGCATCAGCATACCCTACCCAGTTGCTGTCGAACTGCCAAGCAAGCCAAGCCCATTCCCAGAGGGCGATTCTGGTGAGAAGATGAAGAGAATGAAGGCCACGCGGCAACATGTTTCTAGAATCAAGATGCTCAGGGACGAAGCAGAAATGGAGGAAGAGAGGGACTCGGCTAGGGCAGAGCTTGAGAACCTGCAGGCAAGGCTAGCGGAAGGGGATATGAAACGGGCGGACAGGGAAATCCTGGAAGGAGACATCAGAGCACTAGAAAGCCTCCTTTCCCAGTTCACAGAATGAAAATAGCGAAACCTCTTCAAGCCTCTAACAACGATTGCGCGTCATGAAGACAGACTCGGCTACGGCTGCGAAGCTCGCAGGCCTTGAGATCAGTGATAGGGAGCAAGCGGGCATTTCCAGGACGAAGGTCGAAATCCCGGCAAAGGATGACGAGGAAGGGGCAACCTTCAGGTGGGACTACAATCACCCTGATGGGAGTAACCTTCAGGACGACGGCAGGATAGAGGCCCTCAATGCATTGGCGGTTCCGCCTGCCTGGACCGACGTGTGGTTCTGCCCAGATGAGAACGGGCACATCCAGGCAACTGGCAAAGATGACAAAGGTAGACTTCAATACAGGTATCACCCAAAATGGAATGAGATCAAAGCGGACCTGAAGTACGCTAACGTGGATGAGTTCGCCATGGCCCTGCCAGATCTCAGAGACCGGGTTAAGGCCGACCTCGACATGGTCGGAATGCCAATGGAAAAGGCTGTAGCGATAGTCATCACACTAATGGACGAGTTCCACATCAGGGTTGGCTCGGATCAGTATGCCCAAGAAAATGAGTCCTACGGACTAACGACCCTTCAAGAGGGGCACGTGAAGTTCCTCAAGGGAGAAGACGCAGAAGGAGATATAGATGCGGTATTCGACTTCATGGGCAAGTCGGGAAAGAGGTGGCGGCTGGTCATTGAAGACGATCGTCTTGCTAATATGATAGAGGAGTCCGGCAAGGTGGGCGGGAAAAAGAAGACCCAGGATCTATTCAGGTACATCGACGATAATGGAAAAGACTTCGATATCAAGGCCGATCACATCAACAAGTACATTGCAGCGGTTTTCGAGGGCCTTGGCTTCACTGCAAAGGACTTCAGGACTTGGGCTGCATCGTGGAAGACAGGCGCCAGATTGGCCCTAGTAGCTGGAGCAAGTGAGGCGGAAATTGCAAGGCTTCCCAAGTTGATGGAAAAGGAAATTGCAAAATCTGACGAAGAGGCGGCCAACACCATCATCAAGTGGAAGGGGACAGTTCTGAAGAGAGCGGAGGGATTAGCAAAACTCGCTGAGGAAGGGAAGCTACCGGGTGATTCAGAGAAGGAGCGCCAAGCTACGATGCTCGCTGTAATAGACACTGTCTCTGGAGACTTAGGCAACACCAGGGCAGTATGCAGGTCATCATACATCCGTCCCATGTTCATGGAGGACTGGGAGGCTGGGAGATTCGAAAAGAGATGGGAAAACGCAGCCAAGATAAAGAGGGTACCAGGACTAACCAGAGAGGAGTCTACGGCAGTCCACTATATGAGGACGCATGAGTGAGTTTTGAAGCCTGATGCACCCCCCATAGGGCATGGAGGATGCGATTAGGCTGAATCTAATCGGTTTTCTCTGTCCAATTCCCGTCCATGAAACAAGAAGGGTATTGGAAACGTGCGAGCCTGGCCAATTTCTGGAGGTGATCTGCGACGATCCGGAGACTCTACATGACATTCCTGCATTGTGCGATAGGATAGACGCCAAACTGGTAAGCGTGAAGGAGAATTCCGGGGAGTTCACATTCGTAATTTCAGCATAGCCAACATCAGCATTCAAAGGGGGGATGTCGGTGGAACGATACAATGAGCGTACCCAGGGTGCTTGAGGTCTCTGAGGTTCCAGCGGATGCAAGGCTGCCCACTGACTATGGTGAATTCAGAATCAAGGTTTTCCAAGACGAAGAGAATGGTCTTGATCACGTAGCCCTGCTGCTGGGAGACATGCATGGCCCAAGCCCTGTTCTAGTCAGGGTTCACTCGGAATGCCTTACCGGGGATGCCTTCGGAAGCGTTCGTTGCGACTGTGGACCCCAACTTGATTCGGCGCTTCGCCAGATTCAAGAGATCGGGTGGGGATGCTTGGTATACCTCAGGCAAGAAGGCAGAGGAATAGGACTTCATGCAAAAATTCAGGCATATAATCTGCAAGACAAGGGAGCGGATACCATGGAGGCTAACCTCCTGCTGGGACACCCCGCAGATGCAAGGGACTACGGAATAGCATCAGAGATTCTGGAGTCGGTAGGAATAGATCGAGTATGCCTTTTAACAAATAATCCAGATAAGGTGAATCAGCTCAATGAATACGGAATCAATGTAGTCGAGAGGATGCCACTAGTTGTCGGAGTAGGAGAGGGGAATGTGGAATACCTAGCCACAAAGGTCGACAAGATGGGGCACGAAATAGAAGACGAGCGTCTAAAAATAGACTGAATTGGGGCCGTGACCGGGACTCGAACCCGGGCCGGCGGGACCACAACCCACCGTGCTAACCGCTACACCATCACAGCCAATTGTGAAACAAGCGTAAGTGGGACGTATATCAACAGTTTTGAAGATTCGAGCATGACCCAATGACCAACGCCTTGAAGCGGGAAGATGCTCCGTTAGTGCCGTGAAGGTTCACGCAAGTGGCATCCCAGGATTCCTGGCAGGACTAATCCTGATTTCATTGTCCCATTCGGTGGTGGGGGACTCGGTAATAGAAACAAGAGATGTCGAGATGCTGGAAGCAGGGGATTTCGAAGACGAGTCGCTATGGGAAATTACGAACACCAGAGGATTCTCCCAAGAAGTTGCACTCCACACAATTGGGATGGTGGCTGACTCGGAGTTATCATTCACTCACTCAAGACCGGATAACTTCGACGAGTTCACAGCATGGGCTAGCACCAGCCCCACTGGTTCGAGCGGCACATTAGGTGAAGCTGACGATGTCTACACATGGTCCATTGGGCCGAATATTTCCATGGGCGGCTATTTTTTCGACGGATTGCATGATTACGAGATTGAAGAAGTTTCATTGGTCCTTCATTTCTCAATTCCCGATGTTCTGAATGAAGACGAGGTTAATGTGCTTCTCCAGAACCATGGAGCAGATATCCTAGTTACGACATACGTAAGGACCCTTTCTGCAGTCAATCGGATGACGAATCCGCTTGTATTGAGCCTTGATGGCCTAACCGAATGGAACTGGGAAAATTTGGAAGGTACCCAATTCACTGTGGACTACATTTCCGAAAATGAAGGAACCGAATTGCCACGTGATTCCGAGGTCAGAGTCGATGCAGCCGGCCTGAGAGTTAAGTTCCACCAGCCATGGTATTCATTTGAGAACTCAAAGGCAATTCATTCAATTGCAGCAGAGCATTCACCAGTAATCGAGTTCGGGCCATATGATGGCGATATTTCCGGGCTGATCCAGAGTACTTGCGGACTGATTCCCGACGGGTCAGATGTCGGTTCTTGGAACATATCGGTAGAAACACCCCCTGAGCAGAGCATAGGGAGAATACACGTCATTGGGACGGGAAATTATACCATTTGGGCATCCAATGCCGAAGGTGGTTTCGATGAAGCCCAATCAGGAGAAATATTGACCGGCTCTGGAAATGTAAGAGAAATCAGTATCGAAGTAGAGGATGGGTGCATAGAAGGTGCGAAGGTTGACATCAATGATCCAAAATTATTGATCAGTGGAAGCATTGCAGGTAGCGTCTCTGGATTGTCCCAGGCAGCAAGTTACATCAGATTCGCGGTTGGGGGGGTACTAGTTCACTCAGAGGACATGGAAATTGGCCAGTTCTCTATTTCAATCCCAGTTGGCCATGCACTTCCAAAGTCGGGGGATGAATTAGAGATCGGAGTTGCCGCACGGTTCCAATGGTCATCCAATGGGACGGCTGAAACCACAGTTGTCCACATAAACTCAATATCAATTTCTGGCGGTTATGAAGTGGATTGGGACTACGACCCGACGTGTTCTAACCTAGAAGACCTGCATTTTGTGGAGGACGAGGGTGGACAAATAATTCCTATATCCTCAAGATGCTCGGATGACATAACATCGCCGGGAGATCTGACAGTATTTGCTCTAAGTTCCAACCCAGATATTGTCGAGGCTTCTGGTGACGGAAATCTTCTGAGAATCCAGCCAATGGACGATTCACATGGTTCGAGCCTCGTGGAAGTGGTCGTTTCTGACGAATCTGGGAATTCGTGGGAGGGAGAATTCACTGTTAACGTACAACCGATCGAAGATCCTCCATCGATAAGTGACTTACCACTTGCAGTATACATCGATTTGGGGGATACTTTGACCATAGAACCGCTATTCTATGACTCAGATAGCGATGCCCTAGAAATTACAACCAGCAAATCTTGGGCAAGCGTTGGCGAGGGAGGGTCAATCTCCCTTACACCCGTTGACTCCGGGACACATAACCTAACAATTACTGTGAGTGATGGAGAGAACCAGGAAAGCCAATCCATGGAGGTAATTGTGACGGCAAAGCCGGACCTAGTGGTTGAGTCTATCGAATTGAGAATAGGGACAAACAGCCAAACTGAATTCATCCAAGGCGATGTTATCGAGATTGCTGGGTTTGTGAGGAACGAGGGGAGGGGGTCTGCAAGTGACATCCAATTCCAGTGTACAGCGAATGGCCTTCTTGTTGACTCTGGCACCATCCAAGAGATTTCCCCCGGAGAGCTAAAGATTGCCGTTTGTGATACGCAACTAATTGATTCTTCGAACGCCCTGCCCATATCCTTAGAAATCGATTCTACGAACTCAATAGATGAAGTCTCGGAGGAGAACAATGCGATATCCGTCCAAATAATTGTTGAGTCGCCTGATTCGGGATCTGGGGATTCGGGAAATTCTTTCTTCTTAGTGGCATCATTGTTGGTAATTTTGGCCTCGATTGCCGCATTCCAACTTGGGCCAAGGCCGCTGAAGAGGGAATTTGAGAAGATAAAATAGGTCGAAAAGTGACAGTATGGACATCACGTTTGGCCGATAATCGTAAAAATATAGACAATAGTTAAACAGGGAGCGAATCGGAAATCATCTCGCTGCGCTGGGCTGCCTCTGGTGGCTCGGCGGGCGTGTGTGTGAGAAAAATGATGGTACTGAAGATTCGGTTGGAGACAGACGAGTGGATTTACGAAGAGCATGAGGACGCTTAGCGTTACTGCTCCTTCGCCCAAGTCTGCGGGTATGTCCCAGGCTTCATCAATACGGAGTTTGCGATAGCCACTTGTCCCGATTGCATCCCCGGAATCGAGTCTGAATCTACGGTTGTCGTTGCTATTGACACAGCCTCGCCCTTGATTGTCGAAATCAATACAACTGATCCGGATGGTATTTTCTTGGGTACTGAAACAATCCCCGGTCTAGCGAGTGGTGCGCCATGAGACATAGCAGAAGCAGCCCCGTCCTTTACCACTATTCTTGGCAAGTCATCCAGTATCCTCTCGATGGGGGATAATAGGCGCAGGAGTCCACTTTCATCGTCGTGCTCCCTCCAGAGGAAGACCGCGTCCGCCAATTGCTGCATTGTGCAAGCCATTGAGTCTTCGAGGCTCCCACTTCCCTGCCTATGCAGCTCAAGGAGCTCACAACGGTTTCCAACCATGAGTCCGATATCTCGTGTCAGTGTCCGGATGTATGTTCCGGCTTCGCAATCAGTCGATATAACGTGAACTCTGGAATCAGCAGAAGAATCGATAACATCCATCTCAAGGATATCGCGGGATCGAACCTGGACTTTGACTGCAGACTCCTTTGGGGGGACATTGTAAATCTGCCCTGTCAAATTTGAAAGCAAACCAGATATCTCGTCTGTAGAGATTGGTTCTTTGAATCTCAAAACCGAGACGTATCTCTTAGTTTTCTTTAGTAGAATTCCGGTAATCTTTGTCGAACGGCCGCATAGCAACGTTAGCAGACCCGTTGCAAAGGGGTCCAGGGTACCCCCATGGCCAATTCTAGTTATGCCAAGTAAAGATCTGGCCCACGCTGCAAGTTGGTGGCTAGATGGCCCGGGGGGCTTGTCGATGATGATTACGCCACAATCAAGCAGTTCTTCTATCGACCTACGATATGGGTCAATTCCAAAAGAGGGGTTTGATTTTGCTGTGGCATCAAGTTCCCAAACTTCCTCCCCTGTCATCCTTCTCACTAACCTAGATTTGAGTTCACGGCATCAAATACCTCTTCCTCATCCTTTTCATCTGCATCAACAACGAGATTGTAGGGGGATGTATCATCAAGGTCTATGCCATACAACTCCATGTATCTCTCCTTGTCGTCCGCCTGCCTCTGGATAGATTTAGCTAGACAGTCCTCAAAGCTACCCCCTTCCCTCTTCTGGATGCGCCTTGCTCTCTCGTCATCCGAAACTGCCACCCATACCCGAAGGCAATCAATTGAGTTCATCTTCGCCCACCAACCGCATAGTCTGCTCTCAACAATCTCAGGACAGAGGGATGAGGACATCCTTTCCTGTAGCAAAGAGTCCAACATTCGGTCAACATCTAGATCTTCCTTGGCCGCCGCACTTAGTTCTTCCACGGTAAGACCCCTACGAGAAGCCTCTTCCCTGAATATGTCACCCCCATTGATAGATTGCCAATCTCGTCTTTCCGCAATCTTGGAGACGAGCGTAGAAGTGCCGCTACCAGGGGGGCCGCTAATTGTGACTTTAAGCATCAAGTCACCTCCATTCACTTCTGCATACGTCGCATCTCAGGAAACCCCCGGGAGCACGTGAGATTAGTTCGGAGTCGCAAAAGTTGCAGGTTTGTCCCTCTCTGGGAGGGGCAGAGTGCTGGTTCCCAGAGCGCCTCTGCTGCTTTGAGCGAGATGACTTGCCGGTCTTCCTTGGTCCTGCTCTCCTCTGGGTCCTCCTGGCCCTGCTTTCTGAGGGATCCTGTTTCCTCTCTTCGTTGAGAATGTGCAATAGTGGCTCCGGCACGGTTTTTCCGGACGTAACCAATGGATGCCTTGAGTACCTTACTATCTTGATGTGCCTATCGATTATTCTTCCCAGTGGGGCACTCATTGCGATATATGTGGCAATCCAAGCAGGAAAAATCCACAGTACCTTGGAGTCAAAACCCCACATAGGATTCCACGGAAGGCTAACAAATCCCACCTTAAATGTCTCAACAGATTCGGCCATCCAACTGAATATTGCTATGATGAAAACCATGGTGAAAACCATTGGCTTCATCATCGAAGACTGCATCTTCAATTGCTCTGGCATCATCTCTAGTTGCATTCTCTGCATCTTGTCGGCCCTTGCGGTGTCCCTAGATGCCCTAGCCTCTCTGAGTTGTTTCCCAATCTCCCTATTCCTGTGGGAGAAATGGGCCTGCTGCAAAGGATCCATAAAAAACGACCTGATTATTGTGTTTACAACCATAATTGATGATCCTACGATAAAGACAGTAGGAACGAAGAATTCAGTATGGAAAGGAAGCATGGGTTCCAATACCGATCCAGCAGAGCTCGAAAGTGCGACCCTAATTCCTGGGTTGACCATCAAAAGTACCATCATTCCAAGAAGAAGTAGCATTGGCATCATCATTGCGCCCATCGCCTCCGCCTGCGCCTCGCCTCCAGAGTCGGTAGTTGCCATGACTACACGGCATAATGGAACGAGAATAACACTTCGGTATTGGGAATGCAATACCACCATTCTAGATTACAGAGAAATTCCACAGACTTGGCACACGGATGAGCCGATTCCTACCTCGGCGGAGCATACCGGGCAACTGATATTTTCCTGCACCAAATCTTCTTCAACGTCGTTCTCCGTGGATTGTTCCGTTGTGCCAATTTCATCTTGGTCAACATCCTCAGAATCTTCAATCACCCCATCCGAATCCAATTCATCGGGGATAACTTCTGGAGTATTTACAGTATCTGTAGTTGGTGGTTCGGCCTCTATCCACTCGGGGATATTGGGTTCATCATCCACTTCATCACCAAAGGTAGCACCATGGAAGTCCTGAGCATCTGAAACCTTGTACTCGGCCTCCGGGTCTCCTTGGATTGTGTAGAGGACCTCAACCCTCTCATCCATCTGAATTCTCCCTATGGCCCATGTTACTTGGGTCCCATCACGGGCGGACTCCTTGGTTGTTGAAGCGTCCCTATTTCCATCAATATCAGATCTTACCGAAGACTCCTCGATTGTAAAAGTTCCAGGTACCACGTCATGCAATGCCAAGTCGTCAAGAGCGCTGTCAGAATTGTTATGGAACATCAGTAGAATCTCGTACTGGCCGGGTTTACCACCTGGAAATACCTCTTTTCCTGTGCTAATGTTTCTTCTCTTGTGAACTACCCTTAGCCTAGGAGGCCGCTCGACTGACCTAGTGGCTACTGGGCCGAATCTTTCACAACTGAAGTCAACTTTGATTGGGGCTGCAAGCATCTTATTTTTTGGAGATGGATCTGGAGCCTCTAGGGGATATCGAATAATCAGAGTCTTCCCTGGTTGAAGTCCAAGTGGTGCAGAAGTCCCAACAGTAATTCTGAGGCCGTGTCCCTCATTATCGGGAGAGATATGCTTCTCCTCGATTTGGATCCCATTTACAACATCGATCCTGTACTGCTGATCACTCAACTCGGACCCCTCCATCTCGATGGCAATTCCGTCCAATGAGGGGGTTTCGAAGATTCCAGGAATATCATCGAGAATCCTTACCACGTTGATCTCAGATGTTCCGGTGTTTTCGAAAGTGATTGTCGACTCGATTTTAGAAGAAACGTAGGATTTGATTCGGGACTTGTCATATCTCTTTTGAAGAACGGCATCTAGAACCGTCAGATTCTGTTCCTTAAGCTCAATTAGTCCGGTAGACTCGACGGAAACCCTTGGGAGTATAGAAAATCGGATCTCCTGGGTGAAACTCGGTTGGTCGTCTGATTCGACCCTCTTTGACATCGAGTCCCACCTTCCCTCCGGGGGTACGTCCTGCCTGATGTCGGAAACATCGAGGATCGGCTCTTCTCTGCCAATCAGTTTTACCGTTGCTCCTGAGAGGGCAACGACAAAGGATGACTTGTTCTCGAATACACATTTGCAATGCCAAACCCCTGGCCTGTCATCCTCCTTTGCATTGACGTAAGAGAACTGCCGCCCAGAACCACTAACTCTTTCGAACCTGGCTCTGGAAACGGTCGCTTCGGCAGAATATGTTGCAGATGTCACTCCGGACTTTATTTTCCCCACTGATTCTGTCAGTACCTTAGCAGATAGTTTCAAGGTTTTACTCTCTCCGACATTCATTCGACCTATGTCCCACACAATTGAGTCTTCTTCGACACTGTAAACTCGGTCGTCTGGGAGAATGAATGACTCTGGAATAGTCCTCTTTACCTCGACGTCATAGAGAGCAACTGGGGATACATTCTCAATCTGAATTTCGATATCAACATCCTGTGGCGTGTCGGAATGGACAAGAGACAGGCTTGTTTCTTCGGCTCTTGTGGCTTCCGTATCTATGTTCTCTTTGAGAATCAACATCCTTGGTCCTGAAGCGGTGTATGGAATGGCGGTCTCTTCGGTAGGATCAAGTTCCTTGATCGAAGATAGTTTGTCACTAAAGTCTGTTGACTCTATTGATTCAAGATGGACATCAATGTCCCAGGCCCGATGCTTCTTGCTCGAATTTCTTAGAATTAGTTCGCCATCAATGAATTGCTTCCTCACTGATCCATCCGGATTAAGCACTGCCTTCTCCGTCTCACTCAGGGTCGCATGTAGCTTGTCACCTGGGATGGAGTCAACTTCTGTTGATTGGCGAAGGAACGGAGAAGGTCGTGATTGAGAGTCCGTAGCCAACTGGGGTTGTTCAGATTCCTTGACTATTCCAAATGAGTCAATTGCCTGCGCCACCTCAGAATTTTCCTCTTCTCGTTCTTCTTCCTGAATCCAGGAAAATGGTGCCACTGAATCAATCTCTGATTCTGCTTCATCTGAGCGAGTAATATCGTTTGGTTCGTCGGCATTCTCTTCGTCACTAGATGGCCAATCTCCACTTAGAAGTGAAAGAGATTCTGCAAGAGAATCGATTGAGAGAATTTCATCCTCGTTATTTGTCCTAACTTCTTGATCATTCGTTTCTTCATCTTCTGGGTCGGAGAAGTCGCTGGATGGCCCTTCGAAGCCTAGAGGAGGGGGAGGGGGAGTGGTTTGGCCTCCGATATCGATATGGATGTCGAATGATTCGGGCAAAGGAGGAGGAGTATTTTCTTCCCCTTCTTCTACTAGATTTTCTGGTTCTGCCAAATCATCAGATTGCTCGTCCTGCTCGGATTCCAATTCAGAAGAGGTTTTTGCGTCAATAATCCCATCTGCCTTCTCATCGTGCTTTGAATCGGTCGAAGATTCGTCTGGAAGAGGGAACTCAGGAGGGGGCGGAGGAGGGGAGTCGAAGCCCGGAGGCGGGGGAGGTGGGGAGTCGAAGCCCGGAGGCGGGGGAGGT
>MDSZ01184515.1_pt1 | contig 26401 bp, 30 predicted proteins | sample 811201 | NCBI WGS metagenome assembly MDSZ01 (sample SAMN05326647, study PRJNA326480) | marine metagenome | isolation source: seawater | place: Indian Ocean: North | collected 2010 | reverse complement strand
GAACAACACGTCGGGGACGATGGAAAGTTCGTGAGTTTGGCTGACGCCATCAGGACCGCTTGCCGGAAGATGCTCGACCATCTGGATGACATTGACCTCAGGGCCGGTCGCCGTGGAGGGGATGCTTGATGACCACGAGGGCCGAGGCCGAAGATGCCGTTCGTACATTGCTCACCTACCTCGAGGGAGAGGAGGGGCGCGAGGGGACGGAACGTACACCGCAACGCGTCATCGAAGCGTGGGACGAAATTTTTGCGGGCTACAATGGAGATGCATCGTCCATCCTGAAAGCGACGTTCAATGGAGAGGGATACGATGGCATCGTGTTGCTCAGCAACATTGAGTTTCACAGCACCTGCGAACATCACCTCCAGCCGTTTTCAGGCCACGCGCATGTGGCGTACATCCCGGTCGAGCGCATCGTAGGCATCAGTAAATTGGCGCGCTTGGTCGACCTTCATGCACGACGTTTGCAAAACCAGGAGCGCATCACGAAATCCATTGCAGATGATCTTGAACACCATCTACATCCGCTTGGTTCAGCGGTCATCTTGGAGGCCCATCATGGCTGCATGCGCTGCCGGGGCGTCATGAAGCAAAACGCGACCATGACCACGAGCGCCATGCGAGGCGTTTTCTTCGACAAGGCCGAGGCACGTGCTGAAGTGATGCAACTGATTCGGCGGACAGAACCCTGAGGGGATCCGATGGCCACCTATCCCGTTGTGGAAATCTTCCACTCCGTTCAAGGCGAGGGATATCACGCAGGCATCCCTCACGTCTTTGTTCGGTTTGGCAATTGCAACCTGCGCTGCTCATGGTGCGACACAGATTTTCTCACCTACGAGGACATGGAGCTTGACGCCATCGTCGAGAAAGTGCTCTCGTACGGTTGTGACCGCGTCATTTTCACTGGAGGTGAACCCGCACTACAGGACTTGGCGACCGTCGGCCGACGGCTCAAAGCGGCTGGATGCACCTTGTCCATTGAAACCAACGGAACCGTCGATGTGGATCCCATCATCGATTGGATTTGCGTGTCTCCGAAGGACCAAGTGTATCCTGACGTGAAGATTCGGCAAACCGTTGGTGATGAATTGAAGGTCGTCTATGTCGGCCAGGATCTGTCCATGTACGACGACCTCAAGGGAGGTTTCGCGCACCTGTTCGTGCAACCGTGTTATCTGGACACGGCTTCGGTCGAAGAAAACGGGCGGTCCTTTGCCGCGGTGGAATCCCTGGTGAAGCGTTCTCCCGGATGGCGGTTGTCGCTTCAAACGCACAAGTGGATGGGGGTGGACTGATGCAGCCGCCTGCGGTCATGGCCCTCTCTGGAGGCATGGATTCCACCTGTTTGCTGCTTCGCCTGTTGGCCGAAGGCCATGCTGTGACGGCGCTCGGTATCGACTACGGTCAACGGCATCGCCGCGAACTCGACCTTGCACAGCGCAATGTCGAGATGTTGCAATCGCATGGCCATCCGGTCATCTACAACATGGTTGACCTGCGCAGCGCGATGAGCAGCCTCGATTCTTCGCTGACCGACCATGACGCTGAGATGCCAGAAGGGCATTATGCCGAGGATCAGATGAAGCAGACCGTGGTGCCGAACCGGAACGCCATCTTCAGTTCCCTGCTGTTCGCAACGGCCCTGAGCCTGTCGAAACAGCACGGTGGAAAGGCTCGAATCGCACTTGGCGTCCACAGCGGCGACCATGCCATCTATCCGGATTGTCGGCCGGAGTTTTACAGCGCAATCGAACACGCATTCAAGATCGGAAATTGGGATGCTGAGCACGTGAATTTCGACCTGCCTTACCTGCATACGGACAAAGCTGGCATCCTTCGTGACGGTTTGTCGTCGTGCGAGGCCTTGGGCCTCGACTTTGATGGCGTATTGGCCAACACGCTCACCTCGTATGCACCCGATGACGAGGGGCGTTCTCTGGGCACCACAGGTTCAGATGTCGAACGAATTTTGGCCTTTCACGAGATTGGGCGTGTGGACCCCATCTCATACGTCCGACCGTGGGACGAGGTGCTCAACCACGCACTCGCCTTGCAGCGGGCGCATGAGGAGGGCGAGCAATGACCCAAAAGACAGCGGAAGAATGGCGTGTCCTGTTGTCCCCTCTCGCGTACCGCGTGACGCGTGAAGGCGGCACGGAGCGTCCCTACACAGGAGCCCTCCTCAATGAATCGAGAAAGGGCGTTTACCGGTGCGTGTGCTGTCAGCATATCTTGTTCACCTCGACCACAAAATTTCACAGTGGATGTGGCTGGCCTGCCTTCCATGGCGAAGCAGCGCAAGCGAACATCGTACGCATCGAAGATCGGTCCCATGGCATGGTCCGTACGGAAGTGCGGTGTTCAATCTGCGATGCACACCTTGGGCATGTGTTCAACGACGGTCCCCGAGAGCACGGCGGAGAGCGCTATTGCATCAACTCGGTGTGTTTGACGTTTGAGGAGGATGAAGCATGACCACAACCATACGACGCTGGGTTGAAACCGACACCGGACACAGGGTCCCGAACCACAGCAGCAAGTGCGCACACCTTCATGGACACAGGTACCGGTTTGAAGCGGAAATCAGTGGTGATTTGGTCGGTGATCCGGAAGCCCCAGACGTTGGCATGGTGCTTGATTTTGCAGACGTTTCACGCATCCTGACCGAGGAAATTCACGATGTTGTCGACCATGCCTTCTTGGTTCAAGACACAGACGTCGAAGGGCGCGCCGCGTGCGACGCCATGGGCCCGTCCCATCGTACCGTCGTTCTCCCGTTCCCACCCACGGCTGAACATCTGGCCGCTTGGGCCTATGCTCGCGTCGCGAAAGCCTTGGCAGCAAGCTATGGAGACCGCCTCCACTTGGACGCCTTGCACGTGCGTGAGACGCCGAAATCCTGGGCGACCTACAGGCCCTGACCTTCGTCTTCGCGCGAGGGCAGACGCCTACGACGTTGCTTCGACCACGCTTCATCGCCCGCAACCCGTTGCAATGCGGTGGTCGCGTCAAGGTAGGCGCCAAGGAGCCGAGTCATCTCATCATCGGAGGCGCCACCTCTCGCCGACATGCGAATCAAGGCTTGACGAACGCTGTCGCGCCGCTCATCCAAGCCAGGGAGGACGGCCGAAAACTGCTCCACACTGGCCCGGAAAGCTTGACGCACCTTGGCATTGTTTCGGATTTCGAGCGGCACAACGTTGGGCAGGGCAGGGTCTTGGCCTTGGCGATCCAACACCCTCGTGCGATGGAGCTCATAGAGAAAGAGCGTCACTGCATGGCTTAGGTTGGCGATGGGGTACCCTTCCCACGTGGGGAGCGTGGCCAATACATCGCAACGGTCCAGATCATCGTGAGACAACCCCTTGCCTTCTTCACCGAACACGAGAGCAACATGCCCTTCACCTCCTTCGAGACGTTCGGCAAGGTCCCATGGGTACAGGAAGTGTCGAAACACCGTCTTGCGCCCCAATTCTCGCTTGCCAGACGTACCGACGACCAAGGTCACATCAGAAACGGCGTCTTCGAGGCTCCCGTGCACCGTGGCATCGTCCAAGATGCTCCCGGCATGTTTGGCACGGCTGCGTGCCTCGTCATCGATGGCGCATTGGGGATTGACCAATCGAAGGCGATCGAATCCGTGATTGAGCATGCCCCGGCACACAGCACCAAGGTTACCTGGGTGTGAAGTTCCGACCAAGATGACCGTCAAGCGGTACGGATCACTCGGCAGAGGAAGATCACTGCGTTGCCCCATTCACTCCACCTCCTGAATGGCCGCTGCGAGCACACGCGGATCGATGGGGGCATACAGGAAGGCCACGAAGCCTCCGTTTTCACGATCTGGCATCGGAATGGAGCGCTTCTTGAGGCCGTGTTGTTCCCTGAGCAGAGCAAACAACCGATTGAGGTCATCGGCAGAATCGGCGTGGAGGCTGACAGGATCCTGCGTCCAATCGACGCGGATGTGGTGGGTCATGGACCGACCTCAGTCGGTTCGGCGCTGACGGTAGCGGGTGACGTAACCGGCAATCCAGTTGCGGAGTTTCTTGGAGTCGACGTCGGTCAACTGCTGCACCATGAGCTTGTTGTGGTCGAAATCCTCGGTGAACTTCTCCCCGTGTTGTTCAACGAGGGCGATAGCGCGGATTTTGATGAAACTTGGTCGAATGTTTCCCATACCAATCACTCCTGTGCGAGGGTCACCTCAATCGGGAAGTCAGGCTCATCGTGACGGGTCACTTGGAGCTTGATCTTTCGAGGAGGGTTCTCGATGCCTCGCGCCCAAATGTGTTCATTGACGGATGGGTCGATGTAGATCTCCTCTTCCGGGGTCACCTTGAGATGGCGGATGACCTCGTTGCGAATGATTTGGATCGCCCGTGGCGCGCGCTTGTAGCGGGTGATGTTCCATGCATTCCGCAATGGGACGGTGAGTTCAGAAACTGCTGCTCGAACCATGGAATCACCTCAACGCTGGAGCTTGCTGCGGCGCCAGTGGTGGCGCTTCGGGTGGCTGACCGTCTTGCGGTTGGTCTTGAGCATCACCCAAACAGGAACGCGGCGGTTTTGCTTGCCGACCTTCAAGAGGCGGGCTTTCTTCGCGGTCGGCTTGATCTTGGACATGATTTCACCTCAGTACTTGTCCAGGCCGGGGTAGGCCTCGAGGGCTTGAGGAAGCACCGCGTGCGCGACCTCGTCCATCATCTTCTGACCTGCGCCGGTGATGACGCGACCCTTGTAGAGCATCTGTTCGCCATCGACGCTTTCGGTTGGCTTGAGTTCAACCAACTCGACCAAGCCCGCTTCTTCGAGTTGCTGCATGGCCGTACGAATCACGTGACGAGAACCCGCAGCGGGAGTGTTGGGCATGGACCCGTTGTCCTTGTAGCCACCAAAGGCTTGCGAAAGTGCAGTGATTCCGATGGGTCCACGGCGAGCCACCTTGCGGAGCACAGCTGCGGCACGAAGATGCCACCAGTTCTCCTGAGTGGGGGGGCGCTCTCGGGTGACGCCAGTCTTGGCGTAAGCAGCCCAGTCAGGGGCCACAATAGCGCCGACGTCACCCAGCCGGTCGGCCAAAGCGGGGATGAACATGTCCGCGGGAACGTCGTGATACGTCGTCATAGGACCACCGAGCAATCGGGCGACCGAACGCCCCTATATCAAAGCGACGGGACAGGACCCGCTTGCGTCGCCCCTGTTTCGTGGCCCGGTGAACATGTTCTTCAACGGTGGGGCTGACCCACCAACATGAGGAAGGCCTTGGCCCAAAATCCGAACCTGCTTCGGACCCTTCTGGGCCTCTCATTCACCTTGATCTTCATGCTCTCGTACGCGGTGTACGCCAACACCATCGACACCGCCTACTACACCTACACCACCGACGCCACCACGTCCATTCAGACCAGTGACGAAGGCATGAGTTTCGAACGGGACTACGACGAAGCGTCCTCCATCACCACGTGGTCGTCCAACGTGACCATCGATCGGAACAATCTCACTTGGGTCAACGTGACCGCTCAAGACTTGGCACCAGGAGCCACGCTGACCGTGCTTGACGCTGCGGGCTTGTGGACGCACTCCCTCTTGGGCGTTGAAGACGCCAGGGATTTCTCATGTGCAGAGGATTGCCAATTGAACAGCACCACCACACTGGATGAAGTGGAAGGTTTCGCATCATTCTACGGCCTGGCCGTGACCGACCCCGGGGCCCGCTCGAATGGAACCGTGGTGGCTGAGAGTCAAGCGGAAGCTGAGCGCATGGCTGCCGAGATCGTTGAGAATCGGCACGGTTCTGCCGTGCTTCGTGTGACGATCATCGAACCAGGCAACCGGAGCACAACTCCGGCCTTGAACATCGAGATGGTCAACGAAGAACTTGGCGAGGTGATTCCTTTCTCTGTTGATGTGGCCTCGGAATTCGTCTGGGCCTTGACTGCGGTCTTCGCGTGTTTTTCCATCGTGCTTCTTCCTGCCTTCGCCATTTATGCCGTGTCTCGACGGCGAGAACGTGCCAATGAAGCAACGTTGGCAGAAGCCGAAGCGGCTGACTTGATTGGCGAAGAACAAAGCCCGGATACAAAGGCCTGAACGAAATCGCCGCGCCCGATAAATAGGTCAGCGGTGTTCTCAGTTCATGCGGCAGACGCTGACAGCCACCGTGCTCATCTGTCTGCTCTTGGCCTCGACAGCACCGCTCGCTCATGCTGCTGAAGGTCGTGCGAGTGGTGTCGACCTCTCCGTCGAAGGCGTGTCCTTCAGCTACACATCCTCGGCCGATGAAGGCAAGTACCGCATGTTTTCCTCCAATCACCCCATTCCTGGATTCAACAGACCGGCGAGTTTGTTTGTGATTGACGGCATGGTCAACGTCCCGATTTCGGTGGACGTGACCGTCGACAACAAGGGCAGCCTCGCCTCGTCCGTGACCGACGTGCGCTTGCTGGTGCTCCACGATGAATATCAGCGGTTTGAAATCGTGAACATCACCGAACCGCTCAGCAGCGTTTCAGCAGGGTCCAGTGGGATCGTCACGTTCCAATTCACCCCAACCTATGCCGGGAATCACTCGATGCGGGTGGAGATCTTGTCTCCAACGCCAGACGACAATCCGAACAACGACGTGGGCACCGGCCGCATGACCGTCGGAGCCACGTACTGGAATTGCGACACCTTGCAAGGATGGACGGCCACAGGAGAATGGTCCTTGAACACCGACACCTCGATTTCTCAAGGGTCCTCATGCCACGTTGGCAACGGCCAAAGTTCGTCCTACAGCGCGAATTCCATCTCAAGACTGACGTCACCAACGCTGAATTTCGCAGACGGTTTGTCCAGCGGCACTCGAACCATGGGCCTGAGTTTCTTCTACACAGGGAGCGTCATTAGCCCAGACCGTGTGTCGGTCGAAGCAAAAACAACGACTGGAACCTGGGAGGAATTGATTGGTTTCGCTGGGACCATCGATCAAGATTTCTTCACCGACGGCGCCAGTTGGAACACCTTTAGCATCGAATCGGGCGGCCATACAACCCCGGTCATTCCACTTGCACCCGATCGACATCTGCACGCGAATTCCGCCTTCCGTTGGACCCTCAACACCGACAGCAGCGTTCAGGACATCGGGTTGTGGATGGATGAAGTCGTCATCCTGTACGACCAAGCCGCACGTGAAGAGGCATATGGCGTCACCGTGCAAGGACGAGGCACCACTGGAGCAGTTCCCGGTGCATGGGGCAGCGTAGACCTACGCATCCTCAACGATGGAAACATTTCGACCGCCGTGGTTCCGGGCGTCGAAGGGCTGCCAGAAGGATGGGACACATACACCACGTTCATGGACGGCAGTTCAGTTCCAAGTTCTGGCTTCAACCTCCTCCCAGGGACCTTCAGGGATATTTCAGTCCGCTTCAAGCCGGACGCCAACGCAACCGTTGGTCTCGTCCCAATGACCTTCAATGCGAGCACCGACCATTCAAACGTCCATGCCACTGGACCGATGAGTTTCACCGTCCTGGCCGACCGTCTCCCTGTCTTGGTGGGGCCTGAGACCAGGCCATCCTGTCCTGCTCAACAATCCTGCCCCTTTGTGGTCACGCTGCGCAATGACGGTGGTGCATCGGACGTGTTTGATCTGACGATCGACACCAACAACCTGCCCACGGGGTGGAACGTTGACTTCGCATGGTCACAACCGAACAGCGTGTTGGTCCGGCCAGGGGAACAAGTGAATCTTGACCTCTTGTTGACCGTTCCACAAGGCGCGCAACCAGATACCGTGCGAACTGCGGTGCTCACGGCCACGGCTCAAAACGACACCACGAGGTCCGATGTGCTCGATGTGGACGTTGCAGCGTCGATGGTCTCCGATCTTGAGTTTCGCCTCTCGAGCGGTTTCTCACCGGTGAAAGGAGGAGAATCATCCACCATGGTGGTGGACATCGAAAACATGGCCGACCGCCCCGACATCCTGACCTTGGATGCCGAGTTCGGGCCTGGGCACGAGGGCTGGTCCATCGCATCGCTCAGCCGGACACAAGCCGTGATGACCGCCGGTGCCACGGCGAGCGTCTCCATCACGCTCACCGCCCCAGATGCCTTGCACGCCAATCATTCGTCACCGCAAGTGCGATTGGTTCTGACCTCTGAACGAAGTGGGATGCAGATTGAATCGCCGTGGTGGGACGGCCCAGACGTGGTCGAAGTGCGTGAGGCCATCATGTCAGCGAACGAAACCCTCCTCCGCTTGATGCCAGGGGTGCCAACGGGCATGGAAGTAACCTTGAGCAACGAAGGAAACACGGCGTTGGACCTCGACATGGTGCTGGACGGTGTGCCAACATCATGGAGCGTGTGGTGGCGGGTCAACGAAGAAAACATCACCACGCCCGTCAACCTTCCAGTGCATGCCACAAACGAGCAACCCCTCGTCCTCGAATTGATGCTGCTCGCTCCAACCACGGCCCCTGCTGGTGTCCCTGTGCCCCTGAGCCTACGTGCTGTGGATGGGGGCGTGGACATCGATCAACACGGATTCGAGGTCCTCGTAAAACCGGTACGAAAACCCGGCATGGAACTTGAACGCAGCATGACCGCCGTCAGGGCAGGTGACGCGGTGTCCGTCAATGGGACGGTCATGAATCTGGGGAACGCTCCGGACCCGGAAGTCTACATCGAAGTCTCGGTACGATCCACCCAAGATCTGTCGGACATGAACACCTTCCTCAGCATCGACGGTGGCTCAGGTTTGGCCTTGGACATGCCTCATGTCATCGGACTGGGAACTGGGAGCGAACGAATCTTCCAGTTGGACGTGAGCGTCCCTGCTTCCGCTCCACTTGGCACGCGCATTGTGATTGAAGTCACGGTGCAAGGTGGACTTGACGATGAAAACCGTCCCTACACCATTGAGATGAGTCACCTGATCGAAGTGGATCAACGACGTGACGTCGCCGCCAATTGGAGCGTTCCTGAAGGCATCGCTCCGCTTGGTGGCTCGCATCAGGTCACCGTGGATTTCACCTCCTCTTCCTCGTTTGAGGAGAATTTGTCCTTCGTGTTTTCACACCCGACAGACTGGGCTCTGGTCTGCGATGGCATGGGAGCTCTGACATCGGATGTTGGGGCATACGTCAATCTCGAACCGGGTCACATCGTGGTCACGGAAAGGAAGGTCGGTTGCACCGTCTTGCAAAACAGTGGACCTTCCGAAGGCGAGTTGTCCATCTCAGTCACGACGCTGGACGGCGTTGCGGTTGCCAACAACATGGTGTCCCTTGCATGGAACGTTCCAGAAGAACCTCAAGGCCTCAACGGACAGGTCCTCGCCTTGGGTGGAGGAGGTCTCCTCGTGATGGTGGCGGTCATCTCCTTGGTGCTCCTCCGTCGAAGAGAGGACGTTGAGGTCGAGGTTCACGATCAACCAGCCGCCACACAAGGGCCACCAGCTTCCGTTGAGGGGCCAGCTGCAACCGTGACAGAGCCCGTCAACGCCGGGCCACCGGCCACCGCACAGCAAGGCCCGCCACTGCCCGAAGATGGTTTGCCAGAAGGATGGACGATGGAACAGTGGGTGCATTATGGCGCACAATGGCTGGCTCAGCAGGAACAGAAAGGTCCCTGAAACGAGGCGTCGGCCATGGATGAATCGGCGACATGGGTGTGGTTGATGACGGCCGTCGGTGTGTTTGGTGCCACCACATGGTGGCTGGACCGACTTGAAGATCGGCAACACCTTGTTCGCCTCTCCGCAGCGGCAGGCATCGTGTCCATGCTGGCCTTGTTGTACTGGACGTGGAAACCATGAGTGTGGATGTGGTTGTTCCAGACGACCATCCCTTGCATAATCTGCGTCCAGTGAGAACGCCCGTTTGGTGGGGATGGCGCGGCGAGGTCGGAAAGCGGTGTGGCGTTGATGCCCACAGCGGGCGAGCCGTGGTCCTCCGGATTGAGAAACGATTCAGCCGGTTTGAACAGGTTCTGGCCCGGCTGTTCAGGGCCCCGAAAGAGGTCCGACGGCCGCTTGATGCCATGAACAGCCTCATCTGGGAATTGTCCGACGGAACGCGTGATTTCCAAAGCATTGTTCAGCATCTGAACGAGGCATATCACGAAGAAGCCACGCCCGTCATTGAACGAAGTACGGCGGCTGTGCGAGGCTTTGTCGCTCTCGGGGTGATGAAGCTGATTCCAACCGAAGGTGTCGTCCCATGGTCGACCGACCCAGGCATCGTGCCCGAAGGGCAAAACATCGAACCTCGGGAACCCGACATCGATCAATGGTCCTGAGGCTGCCACGCCAAACGGAACCCAAACCCGTCTTTTCGCGACGAAGATGGGGCGCTGTGCCGTGAAGCACACCGGGTTGAATCCGATTCCATGTACCACGCACCACCTCGCAAAACCCCTCGCTGTTCGTGTGCAATTGGATCTTGCTGACCATGACGTTCGTCCAGAAGAGGGACGTAACCGTCTGCACACCATTCGGCCACGTTGCCGGCCATGTCATGAAACCCCCATGGATTGGCTCCCTTTTGCCCAACCTCGCGGGTCACCCCACCGGCATTTCCCGCGTGCCATGCAAATCCGTCCAAGTCGGTGTCTGCATCACCAAACCACCAACGTCCTTGCGTCCCTGCTCGTGCGGCAAACTCCCATTCTGCTTCGCTTGGGAGCCGATACTGCCCTTCACGCTCTGCAAGGATGCCGTCGGTCTCTTCGTTCAGTCGTTCGACAAAGACCATGATGTCATCCCGGGACACGGAATCCACAGGACGCAACCCTGCTGTCCAACCCTCGTTGAATTTGGATGGATTCTCTCCCATGACCAGCTCCCATTGCTGTTGGGTGACCGGACGGGCACCAAGTGCGTACGGTGATGCGATCGTGCATGCGACTGGCGGACCCTCGTCGCGACGGCCTTGCGACGGCGAACACCCACGAAGGAAAGAGCCTGGTTGGACGTCGATGAAGAACAGACCATGCGGCCCTGCGACTTCCACCATGACCCCGGATTGGCCCATGATTGAGGAACCCTCCGCCTCAACCACAAAGCAACAATCCTTATCCTCGGAACGAACAGGAAGAACTCGATGACCGAGTCCGAGATGGTCGCAGAAGCCCCCGACGTCAGCGATTTGCTGAGGGAAGGCGAAGCCTTGTCGCGTGGCCGGAACTATACGGAAGCCCTTGACCGGTTCAACCGCGCCATCGCGATGGACCCCTCCAGTTCCATGGCATGGTACAACCGTGGTGTGTTGCTCGAAGGTCAGCGCGATGCCAAGGGTGCGAAGCAATCCTTCACCATCTGCCTCGATCTTGACCCTGATCACGCGCCTGCTACGGCCAACCTTGCGGTGCTGCTCGAGCGAATGGGCGACACCACCGGCGCAGGAGCGATGGCCACACGAGCCCTCACGCACTACCCAGACCACCCAGAACTCATGGACATCCGTCGTCGTTGCCAAAGCGGTCAAGCCATTGAACCGGACTTGCCGGCGCAGCGCCCGACCCCCACCGCGACATGGGAAGATGAACATCTGACCAAAGCGATGGACAAGGCAGGCGTCACCGATGCTCAGGCTGTTTTGGAAGAATCAACACATCATGACACGGACGGCGACGGTCGTTTGGACCAAGAGGAACTGGAGCGGGCCGCCGAGGTGGTCGCTGCCCAGCAGCAGGTTCAGGAATCGATGGTTGAAGCCGAACTTGAGCCCGAACCGGAACCAGAACCTGCTGAGGAAACCATGGTTGAGCAACCGACCGAAGCAACGCTGGCGGAACTCATTGGCCAGGCCAAGAACGAACTCGAAGCAGGGCATCCAAAAGCCGCCATCGGTTTGCTCCGAGACCGCCTGCGAACGGACGGTGCAGAGGATTTCGAAGCATGGATCACCGCTGCGACCGCCATGCACCGCCTCAACCTCGAGGATCATGCCTTGGGTGCTGCACAACACAGCATCCGCATCGACGATGGACGTCATGAAGGATGGACGATCGTCGGAGACGTTCACGCCGGCAAAGGCGAAATCAACGCCGCCATCGACGCCTACACCAACGCCATCGAGCGAGGGGCCAGTGAGGAAGTGGCCAACCGACGATGGCAGATGTTGACGCGTGTGGACCATCCGAATGTGTGGTTTGAAGAGGCGATGGATCGACTTGGACCAGAGGCTCCTGAAGACGATCGTGTGGCCTTGGCGGCATGGTTGCTCGACCTCGGAGAAGGTGAAGTGTCCGCGCTTGAGCACCTCCCCGACCAACCACCCACCTTGCCTGAAGCGCCAGATCTTGGGGCACGGGTGCTGCTCTTGCTGGCCAGCGATGCACCTCGGCTTCGTGCGCGAGCGCACAGCCTGCAACTCCAACACCTCGAAGCCATCGGGTTGTGGAAGGAGGAGGTGACCCGGGACGGCTCCGACAGTTCAGCGTGGATCGGCATGGCCCGCGCGCTCGAGGCAGCAGGGGAACTCGAAAAAGCAGCCAAATGTCACGCACGTGCTCAACAAGCAGGTTCGGCGCAGGTTGCGGAAACGCCCTCGCCCACCGCGGTTGAAGCCGAACCCTTGGTGGAACCACAGCACGAAGGCGTGCACGATCTGGCCCCAGCTCCCGAGTTTTCAGCACCGGATTCCGAAAGCGAATCAGAAAGCCTCGACATGGCTGCATCCATGCTGCTCAGTAACCCGATTCAACCGTCACCCATGCCTGAATCGGAACCACGACCTGAGGTTGATTTGGCCGCTGCCGCCCTCGAGGCCACCTCCAACATCGCAGCCCCTGCTCGGACCACAACGCCCGAGCAAGACGCGCAACAAGGGCGCGAATGGTTCAATCGAGGAACTCAACTCCTCGAAGACAAAAAGTACAGAGAGGCGCTCTCCTGTTTCGACAAGTCGCTCAGTTTGTTGGCCGACGACGAAGAGAAAGTGATCCTTGTCCTCAACGCACGAGGGAATTGCTTCTACTACATGGAAGACTACCCGAAGTGCGTTGATGCGTACTATCAGGCCATGATGATCCGTCCTGCTCAAGTCCGCGGTCAAACGCTGTACAACATGGGCGTGGCCTACGCCGAGATGGAGCGATACGATGACGCCATCAAGTGTTTCGAACAAGGTGAATCCCGTGGATTGACCCCAGACGAGGTCGCTCTCGCAAAGGAGCAAATTCGTCGATGTAAAATCCTCCGGAAGGAGAAAGAGAAGCGCGCAGCGAAGCGACGTTGACGCCACAGGTTGATGAACGAGGACCTTGTCCGAGAAGCATGGATTGCGGAACGTGCGAGTCGGCCCCGGCCGCGCCAGTGGAAGTCCCAGCCCCGGTGAACGTCAACCTGACCATCACCGACAAGGCGCGCGCCATGTTGAGCGACGCCTTTGGAGACACCGAGGGCCAGTCCCTGCTTGTCGGCGTCTTGTCGGGGGGTTGTTCCGGCTACATGTACGACCTGCAGATCATCGAAGGGTCCGAACCGGATTGCCAGAGTTTGGACGTTGAGGGCATCAACGTGCAAGTTCCCAACGCGTCAAGCCACCTTCTGGACGGCATCGAAATCGATTACGAGGACCGCCTCATGGGTGGAGGATTCAAGATCAACAACCCCAATGCGGGCAGCACATGTGGCTGCGGCGAGTCGTTTGGCTGAGTCAGCATGTCGTTCACGCACCTTCGACCTGATGTTGGTGTGCTCTTTGTCCAAGGAGCCGACGCCGTTTCCTTCGTCGATGGCCTCAGCACGAACCTGATCCCAACCGAATCCGGCAATTCGCTACGAACCGTCTTCACGGACCGTGCCGCCAAGGTCATTGCCGCATCGACCGTCATGGTGCGGGATCAAGGCCTGGTGCTCCTCGTGCATCGTGATGCCTTCACCACCCTGCTTGAGCACTTGCAACCCAGAAGGCTTGGACAGCAGGTGACGATCGTGGACCTGACCGATCGAAACCATGTGGTGTACGAGACAGGCGGAAAAGGTCCAGATGAAGGGACATGGCACACCGAGAATGGCGTCACAAGTGCACGTGTTCATGCCGATTTGTGCATCCACGTCATCGCTGGAAACGCTGCACCAAACCTCAAAGAGAACGAAGAGGCATGGACGGCGTGGCGGATTGCCAATCGATGGCCAGAGGACGGTGTCGAAATCACGTCAAAGCACCATCCCTACGCATGCGGTTTGGAATCCTTGGTGCATGAAAACAAAGGGTGCTACCTCGGCCAAGAAGTCCTCACACGCATGCGAAGCCGCGGGAAGACGGGTTGGGTTCTCGTCCAAGGACGCACCGAGGATCTTCCAAAGGAACGAATCACAACGGAACTGGATGGAGAGGCTTTGGCCATCGTGCGAACACACGAGGTTCAGTAACCCAAGACATCGGTCAGCTGTCCCTTGTAGAAATTCCCAGAGGTCTGCAGGGATTCCAATTCATGGTCGAGCAAGTCGAGTTCGAAGATCTGCTCGACGCCGTTGGCTCCAATGATGCATGGAACACCGATGTAGACGTTGTCAAGACCGTACTGGCCCGTCAAGTGGCAGGAGGCTGGAATCAACCGACGTCGGTCGTTGAGGACGGCTTCGGCCATGATGGCGGCGGCTGAACCAGGCGCATAGAACGCGGAACCCTTCTCCAGAAGCGCGACGATTTCACCTCCACCCTTCGCCGTCCGCTCTGAAATCGCTGCGATGCGATCCTCGGACATGAGTTGAGTGATGGGAATCCCACCTACGGTGGTGTATCGGGGCAAGGGAACCATCGTGTCGCCGTGACCACCGAGCACCATGGGGGAAACGTCCTCTTCCGCACAGTTCAACTCAAGGGCAATGAAGTGCGCCATGCGGGCCGAATCGAGGACACCTGCCTGACCAATCACGCGCTCATGTGGGAATCCTGTGACCTTCTGCATGTGGTAGGTCATGAGATCCAGTGGATTGGTGACCACAATGACCACGGCGTCGGGTGCGTGGTCGCGGATGCCAGCACCCACTTGGCTGATGATGTCAGCGTTCTTCCCAATGAGGTCCTCGCGGGTCATCCCTGGCTTTCGAGGGAATCCAGACGTCACCACCACAACATCAGATCCGGCGATGTCTTCGTAGGACGCGGTCCCAGTGATGCGACCGTCGTAGTTGAGGACCGTGGCGTTTTCAGACATGTCCAGTGCCTTGCCTTTGGCAAAACCTTCGAAGATGTCAAGCAGCACAATATCGGCGACCTTCATCTGCGCGAGAACAAACGCACAGGTGGCTCCAACGTTGCCTGCTCCAATGACCGCAATCTTCCTTCGTCCGTTCGCCATGTGCTCGACCTGAACCACGGTTCGGGACCCGACCCATAAACTCGCGGTCACGACACCTCAAGCGCGTTCCGTGGTGTTGAAGAACCGGCTTCCGTTGGGTTGAATCACCGCTCCAGCGGAGGTGTTCCAAATGCGCATCGGTGTCGTCAAAGAATCGGACCAGGAAACACGTGTGGCCATCGTGCCGTCGAGCCTACGCAAGTTGACCAAGGCAGGCTTCGAGGTGGTCGTTGAGAGCGGTGCAGGCCTCGCCTCAAGCCACGACGACCAGGCCTACATCGACGCCGGTGCGAGCATCGGAAGCCGCGATGACGTGCTGTCGTGCCCGCACGTGCTCGCTGTTGGCTTCCCAGGTATCGAAGGACTTGCTGCGGGTTCGAATGTGGTCTGCGTTGCAGATCCTTTCCGCCACCCGGACCGGGTCAAGGCCTGCATGGACGCTGGCGTGACCCTCATGTCGATGGACATGATTCCACGTCGGCTCTCACGTGCTCAATCGATGGACGTGAACTCGAGCCAAGACAACTTGGCGGGGTACAAGGCCGTCCTGCTCGGTGCTGCTCACGTGCCAAAGGGCATCCCCATGATGACCACCTCCGCAGGGACCGTCCGTCCGGCCAAGGTTGTGGTCATGGGCTCAGGTGTTGCAGGTCTGCAAGCCATCGCCACCGCCAAGCGCCTTGGTGCAGTCGTCTACGCTTCCGACGTGCGAAAGTCTGCTGCTGAGCAAATTGAGTCCGTCGGTGGTCGATTCATCGAGGTGGACGGCATGGACGACTTTGAGGACGCTTCAGGTTATGCAAAACCACTGACCCCTGAGTTCATCCAGAAGGTGAACGACACGGTCTGCGGCGTGGCTTCCGATGCGGACATCGTCATCACGACCGCCCGGATCTTCGGCCGTCCAGCCCCAATTACTGTGCCTGCTTCCGCGGTCGCGAACTTCAAGCGAGGTTCGGTCATTGTTGACATGAACGCCGATGTTGGAGGCAATTGCGAATCCACCGTGGCAGGAGAGGTCATCACCACGGAGAACGGCGTCATTGTGGTGGGCACGAGCAACCTTCCCGGGACCTTGGCAACCACCGCGTCGATGCTGTACTCAAACAACCTGACCACGTTCATGTGTTCGTTGGTCAACGAAGGCGAGGTGGTGGTCTCTGAAGACGACGACATCTTGGTGGGCGCTCCCGAGGGAAGTGACTTCCACGTCCCCGGTATGGGAGGTGTGCTCATCTGCAAGGACGGTTCCATCCATCCCAAGCAGAGCCGACTCGCGGAGGTGATCGCATGACCCCTGAAACCCTCATTGCAAGCATCACTTTGTTTGTCCTCTCAATTTTCCTCGGATTCGAACTCATCACCAAGGTGCCTGCGACCTTGCACACGCCCCTGATGTCTGGCGCGAACGCCATTTCTGGCATCAGCATCGTCGGCGCCTTGATCGGTGCTAACGTTGCCTTTGATGGAGGAAACACGGCGATGTCCGGCATCTTGGCCTTCGTGGCCCTGACGCTGGCGATGATCAACGTGGTCGGTGGCTTTGCGGTCACCAACCGAATGCTGAGCATGATCGCTGGAAAGAAGCGAGGAGGTGCCTGAGATGGAGCCTTGGATTGATCTCGGGTCCTCCGCAGCGTGGATCAACCTCGGGTACGTGGTTTCCGCAGCCATGTTCATCTTCGGTCTGAAGAAGCTCGGCCATCCACGAACGGCCCCAACTGGGAACCTCTACGGAGCCATGGGCATGCTCGTTGCCGTGCTCACGACGGTCCTGCAGATGGGTTTCACCACTGGAATCGAGTGGATGCTCATCGCCGGTGGCATCTTGCTCGGTGGTGGCATTGGTTACATCATGGCCGTCCGCGTTGAAATGACCGGCATGCCAGAAATGGTCGCTCTGTTCAACGGATTTGGTGGTGCAGCGTCCGCGCTCGTCGCCCTGTCGGAGACATGGCGATGGTTGGAGGATGCTGACGCGGTCCCCAATGGACTTGAACTGCAAGTGACGGTCCTCGCTGCCGGTCTCTCGGCCCTGGTGGGTTGGGTGACCTTGACGGGCAGCATCTTGGCGATGTACAAACTGAAGGGCGGCATCGAGATCTTCGGCAAGTGGATCCGCACGCCCACGTGGGGGCCATCTTGGCTCAACGGCGTCAAGGTCCTCATGCTCATCGGCGTGTTTGCGTTGATTTTCCTCCAGCTCGGAGAACCGACCAACACAAGCTACCTTTGGGGCGTCATCGGTTTGTCCTGCCTCCTGGGTATCGTTCTCGTGTTGCCCATCGGCGGTGCGGACATGCCTGTGGTGGTCAGCCTTCTGAATTCCCTCTCCGGCATTGCCGCCGCCTTTACCGGGTTCATCATCGGGAACAGCGTCCTCATCGTCGCTGGCTCACTCGTTGGTGCGAGCGGGCTCATCCTGACCTTCATCATGTGCAAGGCGATGAACAGAACGCTTGCAAACGTCTTGTTCACCTCCTTTGGTGGGACGGACAAGGAAACCGTGACCCGCACCAAGGTCGGTTCGGATGCCGATGAAGTGGCCATGATGATCGACGGTGCTCAGAAAGTCATCATCGTCCCCGGCTACGGCATGGCCGTGTCTCAATGTCAGCATCAAGTCAAGGAATTCGCTGACCTTGTGGCTGAGAAGTACGACACTGAAGTCAAGTACGCCATCCACCCGGTCGCCGGTCGAATGCCTGGTCACATGAACGTCCTGCTCGCTGAGGCCAACGTCCCCTATGAGCAGCTCATTGAGATGGACGAGATCAATTCGGAATTCCCTGAAGCCGATGTGGCGTTGGTGATCGGTGCGAACGACACCACCAATCCTGCCGCACGTTCCGACCAAGGACCGTTGGCTGGCATGCCCATTCTCGATGTGGACATGGCCCGCACCATCGTCATCGTCAAGCGATCCTTGTCCGTGGGTTACGCAGGCGTTGACAACGACCTGTTTTACATGGACAAAACCATGATGCTGTTCGGCGACGGCAAGAAAATGATGACCGAGTTAAACAACGCCATCAAGGAGTCCTGAGTCGATGCACTGCGCGCACGCGTGAAGCAACGTTGAAAGGTCGAATGCCACGACGGCACATCAAGGGGTGCATCGATGCGTCGCGTCTTCAATCGGGGCCTTGTCCTTCTGCTGGTCGCGATGCTCGTGGCCATGCCTGCTTTGGCCAACCCCAACGGGCCTCCGTGGGAAAACGGCGGTGGCCTCACCGTCGAATCGGGTTGCACCTGCCACGGTGATGGAGACCCCTCGACCGCAGTGGTCGTGTCCATTTCCGGTGTGCCGCGTTCCTACGACCTTGGAGCCGAGTACACCTTCACGGTCAGCCTCGGTCACGCCGAATATGGCGAAGGCGGGTACATGCTCTGGGATTACGGAGCAGGTACACTCACCGCTGGCGAAGGCAGCATTCAGGTGGCGGAAGAACCCGGTGCGGTCTCACAGGGCTCCGTCGGCAACGATTGGACCATCTCATGGACCGCCCCCGCCGAAGACATCGGGCCGGTTCGCTTCCAACTTGTGGGCAATGCCGTAGACGGCAACGGAGCACCTAACGCGAACGATGCATGGAACGTGCTTTCGTTCATGGTCAGTGAACCAGGCTCAACGGTTGCGGATGATGTGAACGACCGCGATCTGCGCACCATCAGCGTCGGCGATTATGAGAGCCTCTTTGTCGCCGAGGAAGATCCAGAGGCCATCGAAGCGGCTGAGCAAGCCAAACTTGCCGAGGCCTTTTTCGAAAACGGTAACCTGTACTACTGGACCACCTTGTCGATCTTCATCATTGGAGCCGTCGTCCAAGGCGAATTCTATGAACGACGATTCGGCGGCGGACCCAACCATCTGGACCGACGTTTGGCCATCCCTCAGGGCATCCGCCGAGGTCTGCTTGCATCGGGTCTTGGCCTTGGATTTGCGTGGTCCGTGGACAGTGGACAACCCTGGGGCTACGCGCTGTTGTTGGGCATGCTGACCCTTTGGGCAGCCTACGGCGTGTACAGGACCATCGTGCAAGCCCGTGCAGCCCCTGTGGCAAAGGACCTTGTCTGAAGGTGAAGCCACGTGGCCGACCTTCGGCTCGAATCGGATGAGCCCCGTCCCATCGTTGGGCATCTCGAGGAATTTTCAGCGCGAGTGGCCCTCATCCTCGTGGTTGTGGTCGCCTTGACGGCGTTGATGTCCCAACGGACAGATGACCTGCTGGTCCAATGGCTCAACGTGTTGTCACCATGCAGCTCGTGCATGGTGGTCTTCGAACCTGGAGCGTGGATTGGGCTTCGGTGGACCACCGCCATTGTTTGTGCCGCGGTGCTCACGTTACCGTTGGTCGTGCACCAATCGGTCACGTTTGCCTCACCTGGACTCCTTCCAAACGAACGTCGAAGGCTGCGCTTTGGGATGGTCATGACCTCGATATTCGGCTTGGCCGTTGCACTTTGGTTCGGATGGAACGGCGCACCTTGGGTGTACACGAACGCCATGACCACTGTGGATTCCACTGGCGTGGTCCTCGCACTTGATGCAGTGACGCTCGTCGAGTTGACCCTCGCACTGATGTGGATTCTTGCGCTCTTGGGCGCGGCCATCGGTGCAAGCCTCGGTGCAGGTTTCCTTGGTCGACTCGATCAAGACAGCGTCTCGACGTGGCGGTGGCGCATTTCACTGCCTGTGGTGCTGCTGATCGTGACGTCAACATGGACCACAACCAACGAACTCCGATGGCCGTTGGCGATTGCAAGCGCACTCGTGCTCGAGGCACCCCTGCTTGCATGGCGAGGAAAACCACCCAGGGGTTTGCCGTCCGTCCTTGATGCAGATGGCGCCAGGCGAAGGCTGTTGGTGGTGGATTGTGCGTGCGAAGGCGCCTTGGGCGCTCCAACTCAACCGCCGAGCAAGGAACTTGGTCATCATGTCGCACAAGGCCTCTGTGTTCGCCTTCAGGAGAGAACCTGCTTGATGGAACGCATCCAGGAGGGGCGAGCAACCGATGTGGTCGTGGTCGGTTGTTCAACGGATCCTCTCCCACATCGATTCAAGGAATCCGTTGCATCAGCAGGTGCGGCCCTCCGTGGGCTCAACCTTCGCACGGTCGAGCATCGAAGGCCAAGCATTGAACCAGAGGCGATGACCGATCAGCGTGACTTGATGATTTCAGCCATGGTCGGCCCGTGGTCTGAAGCTTCGGCCAAGGAACGTACCATTGAACACCTGACAACGACCGACCGGGAAGTCGTCTTCGGCCCACTGCCCGCATCGATTCACCCCCAACAACTCTGGCTGCAACATGACCCGAGATGAAGGAGGATTGAAACCCCATGCGAGGGACCTTGACGCGTGCAACGTGTCCTAACGGTCGTCATTGCGCTGTTCCTCCTCGCAGGTGGAGCCGTGTTGACACAGAGCAACGGCTGGTTGGACCGATGGACGCCAGAGCCGCAAACGGCAGAAGAAGAGCCCCTCCTTCCTTGGCAAGTTGGCAAGGAACATTGGATGGTGGTGGTCGTCGATTTCACCGACGCAACCACACAAACCACCGGTCTCGGCGTTGAGCAGGCGACCACCCTCATGGAGGGCGACATCAACGATTACCTGACGTTGATGTCGGGTGATGATGACGTGAATTTCACCGTCTACCCCTGGGTGATTCGTGCCGCTGAGCCTTCGACATTCTACGGTGAGGACAGCGGTGCAGGAAGGGATTTTTCCAGTGAGGGTGAATTCCTCCCAAGCCAACTGGTCTCGGACGTGGTCAAGGAGATGCGCGCTGATGGCGTGGATTGGTCGGAGCATGACTTGGACGGGGATGGGACCGTGGATCGTCTTCTCGTGTTGCACACAAGCCGGGGTCAAGAGAGCGGATCTGGTGGTGCGAACCGAATCTGGTCACATTTCACGCACTTGATGGATCCAATTGCGGTCGATGACGGCGTCGAAGTCTCACATTACGCCATGGCCACCATGCGAGGTGGAACCGGAGCAAGTGGAACCATCCTCCACGAAATGCTGCATCAATTGGGAGCAATCGATCTGTATCCTGTGCACGATCCGTCATGGAGCGGGACATGGCATGGCGTCGGGGATTGGGACATCATGGCGTCAGGAAACTGGAACGGTGCTGGTGTGTGGCCGGCATTGCCCACCGCTGCGAGCATGCAACGAATTGGATTGGACACCAGCGTGAAGGTCGCACTTGACTTCCCTGTTCAGCGGGACGGGGCGTGCCTTGGACCGACGCTCGACTTGTCCGCACGTCAGGACGGGGGTGACATGCTTCGCATCGATCTGACGTCTGAACAACGCGTTTTCATTGAACTCAAAGGAGGGAACAGCTACGACGATCGCCTCCCAGGTGACGGTGTTTTGGTGACCCTGCTGGATGAAGCGGCCGGCGACCCCAGCAGGAATGAAGTCAACGTTGACCCAGGACGGCCATGGTTGAAGGTCATCGAGGCCGACGGTGACCAAGGGTTGCTCAACGGTCAAGACGATGGGGTTGCGGGCGACACATTCCAGGTCGGAGATCGGTTCGGGGCTGAAGGCATCGAGGTTCGAGACCACCGTGGTCTGAAAGTTCCCTGGACGGCAGAAATTGTCCAAGGGACGGACGGAAACGGGACGGCCGTTTCGTTTCATGCGCCCAATTGTGGTCACGGATTGGAACTTGACGTACCTGCGTTTGGGATGCGCATCAGCGCCAACGAGGGGTTGGCCCTCACGCTGACCAACACCGATGCACCGTGCACCCTGCAAGGCTCGTTGCAGATGGACCTCGGTGGAATGGTGACCTTCCCTTCCACGTTGTTGGCGGAAGGAACGGAGCGCATCCCTCTCGAACCTCAAGCACCCTTGGTAGGAGACGTGGTCGACCGCCTGTTTGGCTCGTTGACGTGTGGAGGAACACACATGGATCTGGATGTTCCAGTCACGGTGCTCAACCGAATTCCTCAGGAACGGACGTTTGAATCCTCCATCTCAGTGGATGCAGCAGAACAAATCGAAATCAACGTCCGAAGCCATGGACATGGTACGTCAACCTTCACGGTCCTCGTTGAAGGGCCACTGTCACGGATTGCCGAAACCCCGACCCGATTTTCCCTTGACCAGGACGAGGTCCCGTTGACCCTTGACCTCGACCCGGCTGGATTGTTGGAAGACGGCATGTTGGTCCGAGGTGAAGTTCAACTCATCGATCTTGACGGTGGCCGGACCGTTCTGCCCATCACCCTCACGGCAAAAGATGACGCCCGTGGAGTGGACCATCTTCGTCAGCCTGAAGTGGCCCTCGGTGCATGCTGCATGCTGATTGGTGTGTCCTTGCTCTGGCCACGCCGTCCAACAGAACACACAGATCGCACGCACCCAACCGTCGATGAAACAGATGTGGGCGTGGACATCACGCTTGATGCGTGGGGCCGGCCGCTGGATGTACGTGCCGAGGTTGGGCCGGGCGGCCAGGAAGTGCACGCCGAATGGCCAACCAATGACCCTCCACTTCGGTGACCCAAATCTTGTTGACGCCCTCGGCGAGACGTACGGCGAGGCAGACTTCCTGCCATCGAACAGGCCTCTGATCATCGGTTTGGACCAGCCAAGGTGCGTGTGCAACGTCAACCTCGTCGTCGTAGGCTCGCCATCTGCAGCCGTACTTGAAGCCCGGACGAAGCATCACGCCAGCATCCATGAGTTGCTGGGCTTTTTGGGCGACGGGGGTCAAAGGTTGTCCATCAACAAGGTGCGCCATGATGGCCGATTCTTCTGCGTTGAGTTGGCGTCCAGAAGCGTGTGTGGTTCCCACTTGTGACCACGGCCAACCTCCGTCAATGAGGGGCAGGCGGTATCCGTCCCCGCAAGGAACCTTGACCTTCCAAGCATGCGTCAATGCGTGGCGCTGTTCCGAATCAAGGCTCGACCAAGCAGGGAGTACGCCAGAAAATTCGACCGGGTACAGGTGGTACATCGTGACGTCCAACTCTTCGTCGATGATGTACCATTCACTCAGGAGCCCCGCCGAATCGTCGTTAATGGCGTCGCGCAAGAGTCCTGACCAGTCAACATCAGACGTGGATGTGGCCCAATCGGCCTTGGCCTCTGGAGGTGCAGGAGGTTTCGCGTGCCTTGACCACCGCAGTCCCCATCGCGGCGATGGATGTGGATTCAAGACGAGGACTTCCCCTCCTGAGCGGGCAACGTCCAGCACCACGGCGCGTTGAAGAAGGGTCGAATCTTTGCTCAGTTCCTCCTCAAGCCATGCGTCAGAAGGAAGCGACACGTGTCGGTTCCAATGGCAGAACAGGACCTCTTCGGAGGAAAGCACGACGCGCCCATCCTCCAACCGTTGGCCAAGTTTGCTTTTCTCGTACAGCCTTTGGCCAAGTTTCGCTGGAACAACCCATCCCTGCTCATGCGCGGTTGGCGGATCCCAACGGTCTCGCGGGCCTTCAGGTCGGTCCCCAAGAGGGCGCTGGGGGCGCGGTCGAGGCCGAAGATCACGGCCCGCCATGACACGGGCTGAAGGCGCCGCCTCATAGACGAAACGGAGGAAGATTCCTATGCTCGTAGGGCGCCTTCCGGTCATGGGAGATGTGGGTCAAGGCCTAACCGTCTTGGAACGGCTCATGTTCCATCTCCATCATGTGGACCCATCCGGACGTGGTTCGCAACCTGAACAACAAACACAGACCGGAATCGCTTCAGCCATTGGCATCCAAAGGAAGCACATCCCTCGGGCCCTGCGCCGGTTGGTGGAGGAAGGTTGGGTGAACCTCGTGTTGAAGCACGTTGATGGACGACGACAACGTATCCGCGTCCACGTGCTTTCTGAAGCGGGAAGGGAAGAAATCCTCCGTCTTCGTGAACACCATCACGACCACACGGTCGACACCGATGATGGTCCCGTACGCGTATTGGATCTCATCGCCGAAGGACGAATGGATGACCTCCATGCTTCGGGTTCGCGGGTGAAGGAGAACGACGCGGCAGCAGGCTCACGCCTGGCTTCACGTGCCGTGGCTGCGCGGATGCTGGGCTGTACGGAGGACGACATCACGGCCATCATCGAAGATTCCAACGGCACTGAAGACGGATTGCCGTTGATCCTTGATGGGCCTGAAGCCGTGTTTTTGTCGTGTTTGGACACGGCCTTGAACGACGGTGTGATCAGTGAAGACGAAGAAGCATTGCTGACCAAATTGAGGAAGGAACTCGGTCCGTTTGGTGCTGCGCTGAACGCGCATGTTGCTTCGTTGCTCCACGACATGATGAAATGATGTGGGCGCAGGAAGGGAACCATGGGGATGACCGACGCTGAGATGGACGCTCACGACCGGCTGACCTCGATCATCGGTACCCTCGCCGACCTGCCGTCCACCAACGTGGTTCTCGTTGGAGACATCATGATGGACCGGTACATCCACGGATTTGCTGACAACCTCAACACACGCGCTCCCGTTCCAGTGCTGAAAGAAACCCGCCGTGAGGAAGCGGTGGGGGCGGCAGCTCACGTCGCACGGGGATTGGTCTCGCTGGGATTCAAGCCATGCTTGTTTGGTGTTGTGGGGGACGACGGCGCAGGCGTCAGCGTCTTGGAGTACCTGAACGAAGAAGGCGTCAACACGGACACCATCAGCATCGTCGAAGGACGAACGACCACCGTCAAGACGAGGTTGTTGGCCACGCGCCAGAATTTGGTGCGCGATGAGCAGCTCATGCTACGATGGGACATCGAAGCGGACGAACCCATGCCGGCGGAAGCCCTCGATGCCATGTACGACTTGGCGTGCGAGCAAGTTGACGGAGCGGCTGCTGTCATCCTGTCCGATTACGGGCAGGGTGTCGTGACGGACGAAGGCGCTGCACGGCTCATCGAGCGGGCCAATGCCGCTGGCGTCCCGGTGATTGCCGACCCAAAACTGACCGGTTTCCATCGCACGCAGGGCGTGGCTTGGGTGGTCATGCAATCGCAGGGCCTGGAATTGATGCGACGGAGGTTGGGCGCCGACAGCCCAGCACAAGCGGCCCATGGGCTCTTGAGCGAGCATGGATGGGGCCATCTCCTTGTGCTCGAAGGATCAAGCGGCGTCACGATCTACGGGCATGAAGGTGGAGACGCACACGTCGATTGCACCCTGACCGAGCTCAAGCAAATGATTGGCCTCATCGACGCTGCGGCCGTAGCCATCACCGCTGCGGTCGCCACCGGCATGGACGTTCACGCCACGGCGCTCCTCGCCAATGCCGCCTCTGAATGCATCCTTGGTGCCGATCGCACGGAACGCTTTGTTCTGACCAGGGACGACCTCATCGAACGGATGCGTGAAACCGCATGGAACCTTCAGATTTCGAAGCGGTGAGCACGTGAGCCATTGGATTTGGCCCACAACGGCTGATCTTGGACTTCGAGCCATGGCCTCCACCAAAGAGCGTGTATTCGCTGAAGCTGGACTGGGCCTTTTGGCGGCGATGGACGTGGCCGGAGGCCCGTCGTCGCGTGTTGTGCATGGCGAATGGACCGTGGCTTTGGATGAGAACGGAGGCCACGTTGACGACGATGTTCTCCTCCTCGCTTGGTTGGACGAAGTCCTGTACCAAGCGCAAACCAAGGCACGTTGGATGCTCAGTGCAGACGTCAAATTCACCCGCCAGGACGGCCACTCAGGCGTCCATGCCATGGTGGCGTACGTCGATGCGAAGGAACTCAAGCGTGGCGTAGAGGTCAAGGCCGTCAGCAGCCATGGTCTCGTGCTGTCCGCCCTTGAAGCGGGTGAATGCCTTCCCGGAAGGGGAGAAGACATGCCGATGCTGGAAGGACCAGCATGGTATGCGGACGTCTTGCTTGACGTCTAAGGTGGGCGCGCCCCGGGTGGACGCTCGTCCCCATGGCCCTGGTCCACTCGCTTCCTCCATCCCGGATCCCCACAGCACCCATGGCCCCAGGTAGGGCTGCTCCGTTCCCGGCCTGACCTGTTCCCCCGGTTATCCAGTTCCCGTCTCCCTCCGGAGACGGTTCATGGCACCCGGGTCATGTGGGGGCGAGACATCAACGTCCGCAAGCGGGAGACCACG
>MDSZ01007202.1_pt1 | contig 26406 bp, 11 predicted proteins | sample 811201 | NCBI WGS metagenome assembly MDSZ01 (sample SAMN05326647, study PRJNA326480) | marine metagenome | isolation source: seawater | place: Indian Ocean: North | collected 2010 | reverse complement strand
TGCTTGCATTTTATGTGCGTGCGTCCTATCTGCACGGCGAATTATTTCTATAGAGCGCTCTGCTGTTTCTTTATCTTTAAACCCCAAGCCTTTGATTGTATTTTTAGGGTCTTCGTCAGTAAATAAGTCGGAATGCTCACTAGGGTCTTGTCCCTCGTATTTCTTAGGGATTCTTTTAGGATTCATTTTTGTATTGGTTACAGTCATTACTCCTTCTAGCCTAAACTTCTTTTTGTAATCATTAAACGATTCTCTTAGACTTGGTTTGCCCCAAAGAATCCATCGAGATAACGCACCTGCAGTTGTTGGGTCATTCCAGTCTTCCCCCATCTTACCATGTCTTGCTAAGTATCGCTTCATTCGCTCTGGATCTTTATGTTGAGTAAAATCGCTCATTCCTCTTGCGCCGAAATGCGTAGTTCTAACCTTCTTTCCTTCCGCATCAAAGAAGTAAGCGACCATTTTCTTTTCTTTATTAGGGGATTCTTCGATTCTAATCGAAGTTATTTTCTTACTAGGATTCTTCTTTGACCTACCTCTCAACAAGTCTGGTGGTGCTACTGGAACATCGCCTGGGAAGAATGGGTCTCTACTGCCACTTGCATACAAATGTGGATTAAAATATTTCAAAGGATAAACCGCAGGGTTTTCCATCACAACCGATGTCGGGACACGAAAGGGTGAACTAGGATTTTTTTTAGGAATGTCATTCATTATCTCTATGGCTATCGTGTTGAACTGTCCTTGCTTTGTTATGATTCTTTTATCAAAAGGCATCATCTTACTACTTTGGATGTGGCTTGGTATCAAGTCGCTTCTACCTTTTGCTGCTTGTGGAGACATATCTCCCCTTCTTAGGAGTCGCTTTCTAATCATCTCTGGACTTTCTTGTGGTTCTAGATATACAGTATATGCATTAGGATACATTTTCTTTAACTTATTTACACCTGGCAGACTTGCTTCGGTAATTAGATAATCTGCTTTTGCTCTAAAGTCTTCATACTTCTTCCCATAATAGTGTCCGCCTTTTTGATAACTATACTCGGCAAACTCTCCTGCGTCAATTGCTTTCTTAAACTCCTTTTCGCTAATTACTACTCTTTCTCTTCCCCTATCGCTCTTACGGCTAGGTCTAGATGTATATGTAGGAATAAATTTTGAGTTTGGTAATCCTTGTAATAAATTTCTAATGGTTGTGGTCTTTCCTGCTCCACTAGGTCCAGCAATTATAATCAACTGTGCAGTATTCCTAGGGTTAGAAACGGTAAGTGACCCCACTTCTGCTTGCTCTACAGGAATGTTCAACCCATATTCATTAAGCCTGCTAACGATTTTATTGTATGCTTCTAACGCTGCAGCATCGGGATCTTGTGGCATTGGGTGACCTTTAGATGGTATTGTGATTTGTAAATTGCCTGTATTTAATGAACCTAACATTACAGTTGCTAGACTCCCCTCAACTGGGACTCTCATGTTTATTTTGCTAACACCTGTGATAAATGGCTTGCCTTGTTCGTAAGGTGCATATTGTTGTAGCGCCTCTTTTACTATATCCGCTACTTGGAGATACGTCGGTGGTATAAATGCTTCATAGTCCCCTTTTTTAAAAACTGGGGGCGGGTTGATTCTTAAACTTTTTTTACCTCTATTAAAATCCCTCATGTAGTCACTGATTTCTACATCTATTAGTCGTATCGCTCGATCTTTTAGTTTCCCATAAACTTCATACTTAGCATACTCTATTGTTTTCTCACCACTTCTAACTTGATCCATAACCTCAACGGCTCTTTGACACAAGTCCACTAACAATAGAACAATATAATAATCTCCGGCAAGAGTTTTTGCTTCCTCTGTATGTGGACCAAGCAGTCTTGCTTCTTCTATCATTATCAAATCATCTCTAACTTCGTCTGGTATTTCTAATTGCTTGGCAAGTTCTTCTATTCTAGTTTTTATTCCAGCACCATCAGTTAGTTTAGAATCTAATCGCATTATATCTATATGTAAGTTAAGTAGATTCATCATGTCATAGTTAGTGTAATCTGCATGGACTTTCTTGTCTAGATAATGATTAACTCCATTCAATCTTCCTGGAATAAATCCTAACTTTTCGCTTCTCTTTCTAACAGTATAAACAGTAGACTGTGGGAGTTCTTCTGCTAGTGCTAGTATCCCTACTTGCTTTGAAGGGTCGTCGTCCATGAAGTAATACTGCCCAAACCAATAAGCGTAGTTTTCTTGCGGCTTTGCATTTATATCTGTATTAGGCCAAGAGTATTCTCCTGTCTTAATATCCATTATTGCTTTTGAAATAAATGAGTCGCCTAAGTGTAAATTGGTATAGTCTGGCTCTGAAGGGTTTTGCCTAACTCTATGGTAGCAGTTGTATTTGATTGTGACATAATTTCCATATTTTTTATTTAGCCATTTAACTGTCTCTTTTGTTACTTTTTCGCAAAAGTCTAATCCGCCTTGCTTATCGTCAGGAAAATCATTAGAGTGCTTTTCCATGAGTTCATCAATTTTAGCGTCTACTTCTTCTAAGAACTTATCTTGATCTACTCTAACATAATTTCCTTTGCTTCCTTTTTTAGGAGTTATTCTAAAGTAGTCTATTCTATCTTTCATTATAGTATAGAAGTTCCTAATACTTCTAGGTTCATAAGATAAGTCAAAGTAAAGCATATAATCATCAGGAGATGTCAATGACGGCTCATCTTTACTTGGATGGGTGTGATAAAAAGTATCTGCGCCGTCAATTGCTTTTGTGATTTTAATTTTAGGCATAATCGTTGAAGCCCTTCGATGATATATGCTATCCTTATTACAATAGCCATAACTTTCTCCTATCCATCCAACAAACTTCCATAACTTATCTCTATGTGCTGGGCCGTGTGCACTTTTTAATGGGAATTGCCTAAACCACTTCTTAGGTTCGTTTGCAGAGAACTTTGGCCCATAGTGATCTTCAAAGTCTTCCATAGCACTCATATTTGACTTGACCTTTCCAGGGTTATTATATATCATTGGAACAATACGCATAACCACATAAACCGTTGGACCTTTTTTAGTGGGTATCATTTCAAAATGCGTGACTCTAACTGCTAAGTCTCCAACCGGCGTATTTAACACATGACAATTTAGTAATTCGGACAATGCTGCTTGAACATCTCTTCGCTTGACACCCTTTTCCATTGTGATTCCTACGGTGTAGTAATCTCGATCAGTGCTTTGCACCCTAACTTCTTTTACTTTCTTGCCACCAATAACTACACCTTTCTTAGGCAAAGGCAAAGCCTCTGCCACAAGACTTTCAGTTATTCTCGGCATCGGCCCCATCATTTTCGTCGCCCTCATCAAGTTCTATTTCGCTATACAAGTCAGACAAAACACTCTCTAGTAAATCTCCAGACATTGGCTCGCCAAATCTAGAGTTGATTGCGTCTACCTCTAACTCCGTCAAAGAGTATGCACCGGTCGCTTCTCTAAGTAATCTTTGCTTCTCTAAAATAGGAAGTTCCCACGCACTAAACATCGTTTGAGAGACCGCTTCCCATGGTTCTTTAGGATCAGGGGAGTCTTTCCATAGTTCATACTTTGTTGCGTAATCGCTAACTCTGGCCTCCCATGAGTCTTGCTTTACTATTGGTGGGTTAAGTTCAATCCCTCTAGATTTTAGCATACTTTTTATTTCTTCCTTTGACATTTTCTTTCTTTCACCTTTAATGGCTTCTTTGAGTCTGGCATCTTCCGAGGCCATGGCGTTCACATAATTTTGATCATAAGATTTGTATGAAAACGAACCTTGTTCTTCCGCTTCAGGGTCGCCAGGAATATAATTGATTTGTGTTGCTAAAATCTTGGAGTCTTCAATCGCCTGTGCTTTGTTGGCAGCATGGTAAGCATTCATTTGGTCAGCGTAATTCTTGATATCTTCTATTCCTTTATCCATAGAAGTAACTCTAAAGCCGTCTTGACCCATACCATAAGTATCGTCTACTGCGGTTTGGTAAAATGTCCCCATGCCAGTAATAGCATAGTAAGGTTCGCTTGAGGAAAAGGTGGTTTGTGAAGTAGGGTCTACGAATACTTTGAAACCGTCTTCTCCCTTTTTTTGTCGCATATATGCTTTAGAAAACTCTCCTGGCAGTTTCCTATCTTTTATCAAATCGACTTTTGCTCTTCTTCCACCATTGACTCCGGAATACCAAGTTTTACTTTTCGGGTCATACCAGTGGTCGTCATAAACTCCACCGATTTTAATTGTTCTTGCTACTGGAACGCCAAAGAAGGCAGGATTCTTTCTAGGATTAGGTAAGGCATCTAAAAGTGAGAAACCTCTTGGTGCAGAAGTTTTCGCATCCAAAAGCAAGTCTTGTTTGATATTAATGTCCTCTGCCCGTCGTGGGTCAAGATCTGTTCTAATACCGACTACTCTTGCACCTAGTATTGGGGTCGCATATAGTTTCTTATCTAGCCCTCTATAGAATGTTCCTTTGTCAGTTGCTCTAAAGTGGAAGGGTAGAGTGTTCATATAATTAGGGGCAATATCTTCGTATTGGACTTCAACTACAACCGTCGGTTCAATGATTTGAATTTGGTCCGCTAATTTGTCAATCCTTCTACTCATTGGAATTACATTTGAGTAAAACTCTATTGTTTCTCCTTCTCTAGTGACTTTTTGCTTTGTTTCCCCTAATACTAGTTTCTTTAGTTCTTCTCTTTCTTTCTTAGGTAGCGATATGTCTGCTTTTGCTACTATCATGTAAATTGGGCCAAACTTAGAGTTATCTTTAGTGACTGCAATATATACTGGGCCTATCCCCTTAGCATCGGACTTAAACGCAGAACTTGTTTTGTCAATTCCAACTACTGCTGCTAAAATAGTTCTTTTAGAAGTTATTTTGTAAGTTTCCTCTCCTACAACAATTAAAGACCCTACTTTACGTTGTCTTAGTAAATCCTTGAACAATTTCTTCACCTTTCCAACCACAGGGCTAGACAACTCTGGATAAAACAAGGTTGGGGTGATTCTACTTGTATTTATTTTGCTTAGTTCTTGGAGTCTTTCTTCTAACTTTAGTTTGGTGGTGCTCCCATTATAGTCCATAAGTTGGTCGGGGACAAAGGTTAGAAGTCTTGCCTCCTCGACATCTATCCCTTCTTTTCTTTGGAGCGTGGATCTAATTTCTTGCGGATTTAGATTATTTCCTGCCAAATCTCGTTTTACTATGGTTCCCGTCAAGGTTAGTGAAGATATTCCTTTTGCTAGACAGTATCTTTCAATGTCTCTACACACGAAGTCGTCGTAGACAACTGTTCCTCCTTTTGTTATCAAAACTGCTTTTACTTTTTCTGTTTCGACTTTGGTCCCAGATCTAACTTTCTTTAATCTCACAGAAGACAGAACTTTTCCGCCAATTCTAATATTACCGGTTGCTTTGTAGTGCAATACTGCGGGAACGCCTCGCTCTTTGACATAGCAAATTACCTTTTGCTCGTCTTCTAGAATGCCACTAATTTTGTCTGACGGGACGATAATGTAATCATCTTCTGAAAGTAATTGTAGTAATTTATTTTCTTTGTCCATTGTTTCATATCTATTACACGGCGGAGAAGTTTCTATTTCTCCCTCGTCTTCATAGTCTTGTCCTATCATAACGGTGTCAAAGAATGCAGAAACAATTGCCGCGTATCTTTTGAAATTTTTAAGCACTCTTTCAGGGTGAGCATCTACTAACTGATCAAACCGTTCAATATCTCCCTCGGTGATAGGAATTGCTGCCAGTCCTGTAAAATTCTTATTAGGCTCTGTTCCCGTAGGGTAGTGTAGATTAAAGAACATCCTAATAGGTTGACTAGGGAATAATACCTTATCATCTATATGAACTAGATTACTATCTATTGCTTCTGTTCTTTTGAATGTGAGAATTTCTGGATTGTAAAGCATTGACTTGACTAACTCTCTAACATCTCTAATATTTCCTAGTTCTTGCTTATCCGAGGCTCCAAACCATACTTGGAAAGAGTTTCCTGTGAACATTACTATGTTTGGGTGGCCTGCTTTGTTAAGAGTATTGACTACAAACCTTACCACTTTCCTAACTGCTTCTTTCGGGAGATTTGCAGGATTGTCTATGTCTACAACTCCCATCTTGACGTGTTGTCCGCTTGGATAGGGTTGGAACCAAACATAACGAAGCCCGTCATGAAGTCCTGCAGGGAATCCGCCCTTGACCGTGGAAGACTCTAGATAGTCTTGCAGTTCTTCTTCGGAGTTGATTTGGAATGGTGCGCCTTGCGCGTTTCTTACTACTTCGGCAGTCCCGCTAGTTGTTGAGTAAAAACCTGCAGCAAGTGGGTGATACATTGTTTTTCTTAAAATAAACGGCAAAACTTCTTTGTTGTATTCTTTGATTCTTGATTTCTTTTTGCTTAATTCTTTGACGGCTTTGATAAAAGCGGGGTGGTTTCTTCGCTCTGTTCCAGATAGTTTGTTCCAACCGGCTTCGGTCATTCCGCCATCCAAAGCAAATCTTTTTGCTAGTTCCGGCTCGCTAATTGGTTCGGGGTCCCAATAGTATGCTTCCTCGATGCTTCCTAGACTATCATAGACCTTCGATGCTTTTGTCTTTAGCAACGGCATTATTTCTTCATATAATTCTTTGAATGTCGCGTTGCTTGTGTCCATCACTTTGCTTCCAGTGTCTTTATTGACGTAGTTAGCAGAATAGATATATGCACCTCCTCCACCTTCCGGATACTGAAAGCCATATTCCTCAATTAGGAATCTTTCAGCAAAGAATTCTATATCCGATTCGGTAGGAATCCGGCCTTGACCTTCCACCAATTCGACAAAGTTTGCGAACTGGATATACATACCGGTGTGGTCCCGCATAATTCATCCTAAGTATGCACCATAATTCAATTAATCGGCTGATGCTTCTATCATCATTAAATCAAACACATCTTGTCCTTCGTTTCCTGCAGCGATTATAACTCGGCAATACTTTCTCCACAGATAATCGGTCCTAGCCTTTCCGGTCAAGTCAGTTATGTCTTTCTTACTATCACTTATTGTTGATGAATTTGCAGCACGTAAAGTGTTGGCCCAATACATTCGTGCCTGCTTTTTCGTCTTAGTAATAGTTTCTTTTGTCGCTACCAATCCTTCTTCTAGTGATAACCCGTCTTTACTTAGGCATTCGCTCAAATCTCTAACTAAAACCATAGAATATTTCCCTGCTGTCCATAGTTTATCGAATTCTTCTAGCAAGAAGTTTCCACCAATTGCTCCCTCAGATAACTCGTCAACCGTTTTAGTGTGTTCAAGTAGTTCCTCCTCTGCTTCTTCTATTTCTTCAAATGAGAAATCATCTATGTCCTCTGCGGTCACTGGTGTTTCTATTTCATCTTCAAGTTCTTCTATTGCATCTACTACCGGTGTAGATAAACTTAGTATTGATTGAGTGGATCTTTCGTATGCATCGCTGGCCCTTCGGAAGTTTGCGCTAGCCGACTCGAATGCATCTGCTGCATCTCCAAATTTAGTTGCTGCGCTTTCAAACTTGGTTGCTGCTGAATCAATAGAGGAAGAAAGTTTTTTGACAACTTTTTTGCCGCTTTTTAGAGTGCCTGCAATTTTTTCCAAGTGTTCTGTTGCTTGCCATCTTTGAACTGCGGGGAGTTGCTCACGACCTTCCATGCTTTCGTGCAGAATACTACGTGAAACAAACGTTTTTTCCGGGGTGGCTGATTCTTCGTCACCTCCTTCATAAAAATCGTTGAGATTTGGGAATTTTTTCCGTTGTTCTTCTTCATATTCGTCGGTCCCCTCTCTAAAAACAAAATCCTCTGGATTTGGAGGGTCTGGAGCAAGCGACTCAGGCTCAGGCTCCGGTAATGGGATATCTGGCGGTCTAAACAAATCTCCAACAGTTTCGGCTAATTCTTCTCGCAGTTCAGTCTCCGCAACTGTTTCAAGAGATCGCTTTAATGCATCTACGTCTCCTTTGAACACAACAGTTCCGGCCATGTCAAGTTCATCGTATGCATCGCCTTTGACATCTTCAAAAACCATATCATAGTCTGTTGTCCCAACTCTTTGTGTTGCAGACCTAAGCACAGATGGATTCTTGAAAACACCTCCTGCGGGTATGTAGACATAAGACGCTTGATCATATTTATCTTGTAGATACTTTGTATATAGTATAGACTCATAGTTCGACAAGTCTGAATTTGGAACTAATTCGATATCTGTTACTAGAGGTCTTGATGCTGACGTAACTCCAAACCTTACTCCCAATGTTCTTCTAAAGTGGGCTATTGTAGACGGCGTTGCCTTGTCGCCTAGATTTTCTCTACCATCCCAAATCTGTGTTGACCCTATCCATTGTATAGGTTGGACTGTAAAGACTGCTGTGGGGTCCAACATTTTATTTTTTAAATTGAGACTGTCGGTTGCAGTCATTCTACTGCCGCCTATCAAAGCAATATGAAAAGAGCCAGGCCACGCAGGATTAGAGGGGTCTCCTACTATCCTTCTAATCGCTCTAGCAACTTCTGGATTTGCCGTGTTCAATATTTCGCCTGGCTTTGGATAATACGCTGGTAAAGGCATTTTAAATGGATTTTCAGACCCATATAGTTCGCTTTCCTCGTCTGACTCTACTTCTCTTTCCTTAAACTCTGGATGTGTTTTTGGTAATACGATGGAGTCGCTTTCGCTAGTAAATGCCTCTTTGATTCTTTGCTTTTGACTTTCGTCTAACTTGCGAGCAACATACTCTTCTCTAAACTTAAGTGGAATATCTATCTCTGTTCTCATTACCGCAATAACATATCTAAATGGGTCAAAAATTATATCTGTGCCTTTGAGGAACTTCTTAGATGCTTGAGACTTGATTCTGGCAAGGAATGACTCTCTTAGTGTATTCACATCTATTTCGGCATCGACTATTACTTCGGTGATTGTTGACAAGATTGCTATTGCTACTTCTGGCCTTGACTTGTAGACCAGTTTTAGATGTCGCATATACTCATCCATGCAATCAGAGTAAAACCTCATATCTAATTTCTCGCCTAGAACTTCTGGAGCGCTTCTAAGTAAAGTAATAGTATTAGTTCCTACCCACTTAGGAGGATAGTTATCCCTAATGAATACAGTTCTTTGAGATAGTGAGTCTAATCTATTAAATAATCTATCAAATAGTATATGTGGTTTTATTCCTTCTCTATTGACAATTTCACTAGATCTCCTTTCTATAGATCCCCACACGGCGGTTGCTAAAGCCTCTATTTTTTCTTTCGCCCCATCTTGTTTATCCTTCTGTTTCTTTCCGCCGCTACCGCCGCCCGACTTTTTCTTTTTCTTCCCTGTTGGTGCAAACGCGTTCATAACTGTGAAATTGATAAATATTTCATCAAACTTCATGATGACATCTTTCAATATCGGGGAATCTATCTGGTAAAATACGGACTCTGGCTTTATGTCTGCCTGCGAAAGGTCTACCGACTCGTCGACCCCTTTGCTTCTGTATTGCATTTGGGCGAGTAAATTGGGTTGGGTTGTCTTTTCAAAAATGACTTTTCCTGCATCTGTGAGTGCACCCGCTAACCAAGTCACTTCTGCCATTCTTAGATCCTGCCGATAGAATTCTTCCATTGTTCTAGAATCTAAAATGAGTTTTTCTGAGTTTGCTATGTTTGCTATGGTATGTTGTAATCTAATGTTAGATAAGAATTCTAAAAGTGCTGGCTCATTGTTGAAATTTGTTTTAAACCTAGTCCAAGAGGCGTTTGTGATGTGATTTTCCATATACGGATAATCTACTTTGGTTTGGTCTTGCTTTTTTCGTGCGTTAACTGTAGGGGAAACTAAAAAGAATTGATGTGGGACTAAACAAACCGCCAACAACGCTTCTATAGAAAAGAATATGTCTAATGCTATTCTTTGGAAAACCAATAATGATGGATGCGTTAAGGAGCCTCCTTTCTTTCCTCTTGCTTGCTCTAGTAAGAGTTCATCTTCTAAATCGCCTATTGATACTTCTAACTCTGCCTCCGGAACGCCATTTATTTGATAACTCTCTCCCGACTCTGTTTCTGTGACAATATCGTAGACCTTACCTCTAATATCGACTACATATAAATTAGTAGATTTGATAAATGGGACAGCGTCTATTGGTGCAAGGATTCCGTCTAGGACATCTGGATGAAACCTATTGGCGTATCCTTCTATCTTGGTGTCTCTAACTGTAGATTTAAAGGCAACTGGAGACCCTGGACCAAACTTACTATTGCTTAACTTTAACAGTTCCTTGCAAAAATGTTCACAAGCCAATTCTATGTTTCCTTTACTATATGACCTCATAGCCAAGTTGGTTAGTCTAGTCGGATCAGGGACTTGACTAAATCTTGCTGCAAGTTCTCGATATTCTTGGTTGTCGATAATTGCATCTATAACTTCTTTAATTAATGGGTTGCTAGACAAATCTTCATCGACTTCGTCTGTTATTGAGTAGAAACTCTTTGCATCAAAAGGCCCTGTTAAAATTTTAGGTAAATTAGGGCTACTTTGATTTCTATCGTAATTTACCTCATCTATCATACCCTCTAGACTTTCTGCTAGCGCTTTTGATAATACCTCGTTGATATTCTTGTATGTATAGTTCATCACGGCAAGTGTTCCCAAACTAGGCAAGTGAAATCTCATAGCGCTATTTCCAAAAGCCAATTCTCTTTGAAACCACTCCGTCGATTCGGGGCGAAGCCCATCATCGTCGAGAAAACCGTGTTGCTGGTCAAAAACTTCGCTTCTTATTTGCTCTCGTAAATAATTTAGTGTAGGTATTCCACTAACATTAGGGTTTGCGAAACTTGTTGGAGTTATTGCTTTGTATCTAAGAATTGTAGTGTCAAATCTACTTTTTAGAAACTCAGGTGCGAAATCGGTAGCACTAGGAGCCATGCTAAGTCTATAGTCTCCATATACGTGATAATGCATTAAATCTAATGCTGTTAGTTTGCTAGTCTTGTTGGTTAACTTGTTAGGTTGGTCTTGAGAGCCAAATAACGCATAGTGAACATTAAGGTGCTCGCTAATATTCTTCTTTGCTGCTAGCGCTTTTTCGACTGCTGCATCCGATACCCCTTCGGGATATAATATTGGAGAGACCACGTCGTTAAGCCTAGCCACCTCATATCACCACTTTCTTTGTATCAAGCCGAGGTTATTAAGTTGCGGTCCTGATCCAAAGAAGTCGCCAATGAGGGGCGTTCTTGATGGTTTGGCAGCAATATATCCTGCAAGTAAAATACCACAGACAATTACTGTGTTTCTTATTTGCTTAGACTTTAGCCTCGATTTTTTCGCCATTTCTTTGTATATTGGATTTTGATCATCCAATGGGTTCCATATATCTGCCATAATTTACTCTCCTTTTTCTTAGTTATCAATATAATCATAATCTAAAACACATTATCTGCTAACTCGTATGTTCTATAGACGAGTCCTTTTCCTGGAAGTAGTTGTTGGTTGTTTGGAATGCTTCTTCTTTCTTCGTAAGCATCGACTGCGCCATGAAGCAAAATTAAAGCATAGAGTGAGGTGGATACTGCATCTAAGTAATTCCAAGTTTTGTTGCTCAAACCAAAGTTGGCTTTGCTAGCAGTCTTACTTAGTCCACCGAGCAGATTGTAATCTCCAAGCATTTGAACACTTTTTCTGGCCATTACTCCAGCAATCATGATTGTAGAAGCATAGTCGACTTGTAGCCAGCCTTTCTCGGTTAATCCCAATAATGGTCTATAAGCCCTTTTTGTCACTAAATCCCCTCCTGTGCAATTAGCGCTAGGTTTGCTATAGAATATCCAATAAACATAGTCCCTAAAGCATTTCTACTCCCTTTGAAGTGATAGTAAGACGTTCCTATATACAATAGACTAACGACTGCTGTTAGTTTTTGTGAACCAGATAATGAGTTAAAATCAATCATATATCCAAGCCACCCCTTGTTCGTCAGTCTTTATCTTCCATGTGCCGCCAGTAATGATTAGCATTGGTTTGCCTTTATCAGGGATTGTGGCGTAAAGTTTCGGGAAGTCGCCATTCTTGGTTTCTTCATTAAAGTGGTGGACATACTTTTGTGAGGAGTTTCCTGTTTCTTTTCCAGACATATAACCAATTTGCCAGCAACCTCCTTCTCCCACTTGATACCAAACATCTCCTATATCTATTTTGGAGGTTTCGACTTTAGACGGCATCTTTCCGTTCATGTGTTTGTAAAGTTCTTTTCCTTTCTTGACTTTATCTTTAGGTGGATTAGATCTAGGTGGATTTGATTTTGGCTTACGAGCCATCTTGATCGCATCGGCGTGAGCGATGATTGTGATTGTGGCTGTTCCTTGAATCATTTCGTAGTCGACTCTTAGATTGGCAATAGCATTGCCACCTGCTGCTTCTGCTCTATCGGACAACTCCTTTTGCATCATAGCAACGGCCATAGCCATTCTTTTTTCTGCTACTGTTGTTCTACCTCCAACAAGTCCACGGTAAATTGACTGAACTAACTCTCCAGTATCGGCGGCGATATTTCTACCCATTTGCACTTCTGCAAATATCGCTCCCATATTTTTGAACTTGGACTTTGGTTCTCCGGAATATATTTTCAAAATTTCATTAGGGTTATCCGCAACATAACTTACTGCATCTGCAAGGCTGTCGGCTCTATCTGCTGTGACGGATAACTTACTCTTCCACCATTCAGGAACTTCTAGGCCGTCATAGTAAGTTTCTTCAATCCTATCTGCGGCTTTTCCTAGTGTATCTACATCGCGGGGCACCATATAGTCGGAAGAGTATTCTTCTCCAGTTCTTCTAGGACTCATCAATATATAATCACCAGCAGGGTGCAAGTAGACATCGGGAACTTCCTTTAGTAATTCTTGGGCTTGCTTTTTCGTGGTTCCTTTCGGGAATGCCTTCATTAGTGGTTTAAGTCCCGACGCTCCTCCTTCATGAATTAGGATATCTATTACTTTCATGGCATGTCCAGGGTTATATTTGCCTGTATATCCACCTGCAAATGCAGCACTCGCTTGGGCATGTGCTTTCTTACGTGCTTTTTCTCTTGACGCTTTACTTCCTGTCTTATAGTAGTATTTCTTACCACTACCTCCCCATCTCATGTAAGATCCTTTAGAATCTCTACCTCTTTTGATTGGGTTGCTCCTAGGTCTTGATTTGTATGCTTTACAATACCAATCTCTAGCAACATAAACAGGAGAGCCTTTCATTTCTGTCCATTTCTTACAGTTTCCAGATGTTGGACACATATAGACACAACCTCCGCACATCTCTCCTTTTGGTCCAGGCTTTGTTTGAATCTTGGTTCCCTTGATAGACTCGTATGCACTTTCTAAGTCCATTGGAGAATACATCATGCTAGGATTTTTTCTTCTAGCCATCGGCACCCTTCCCATTCCAGACTTATCCATGTGACTTGACGCTGTATCATAGGGGTCGGCATCGGGGTCAATTCCTCCAGTGCCTCCGTATTTTAAATCGCCCTGGTCCGGAATAAAAATAACTTCTCCTGTTTCCTTATCTGTTATGTATGGATTGTTTTTTACTCCTGCTATCATTGTATAGTATTCTTCTATAGAACCATATACTCCTGGCACCCCTTCTCTTAGAACTGCTGCACAGTTTTCGTATTTGTCGTCAAAGAATAATCTAACATCATACTGTGCTTTGAGTTGCCTAATGACTTCTGCTTTATACAAAGGGGTCTTTTGTCCCATAGACCTCTTACAAAATAACAGGTCTTGTCCTAATGAATCTTGAAATATTGGTAGTCCTTTATCCTCTAGTTGATCTTTTGTTACTTCATAATAGTTAAATGGTCTAGCGGTGCAATATGCTATAACATATCCATCTTTCATTAGATACTCTATTAAGTCCATAGAATTATTCATTAGTCTATCCTTTGCTAGCCTACTAGGTTGATATAGGAATTCTCCTCTTGTTTTCCAACCACCTTTCTTTTTGGGTGCGCCGGTTTTGTCAATTATCCCTGCTCTAACTGCATCAGTAAATCGCTGCTTATTATCTAGCAACGTCATGTCTAAATCAAATACCGCCATTTTCATATTAGCGAACTCGGCGGACGTAATAGGGTTATTACGAGTTCCGCGGTGACTGCCGCATTTGCTACAAGCCCTGCTTGAGCGTGGGTTTTGCATACCACACGCAGAACAAGCAACCATTACTTCAACAGTTTGAGGCGTTCCACAAGTTTGACATTTAGATAAGCCATGTTGGTTGTGTGCGCCACACATATCACAATAAATATGGCCTCTCATACACTATCGCAAGGCTATCTCATTTAAGTCATTTTCTAGGCATTACCTGTTCTCTGTTGCTGCAACCTTTTCAATAATTGTAGCATTGGGGTCTGCTATTATTGAGTCGATGCGGCGATCAGCGCTTAGCATGGTATCTATGGTCTTTAGCGTATTAACGAACTTTTTGTTTGCTCGTTTTTCGTGAGGATATTCCGCCCTAACTTTATATGCTTCTGCTATCCTAACTACTGCTTCATAGTCCTCTACTTTGGAACTTTTACTAACAACAAACTTAGTTTGAGTGTGTTCAGGGAATCCTTTTTCGTCAAGTGCCTTAAGCCTCTCAAGCATCACTTCTGCAGCATGCTGCGCCTTTCCTTTATAGGTGGATTGTCCCCCTAGTTCTTCTTTTAGCATTTCGCTAAATGACTTTTCAAAGACCGCTATCTCTGCAACAAATTGAGTGAGTCCTGCTAATATCGACACCCCATCTCCTGCGCCGAAATTGGTCTCACCTTCTCTACCTTCAAAGGCATGGTCTATATCAAACTCGTGCCTTACATGAAAAGCATCAAACCCATCGTCAAGTTTGTTATTCACTAAAAGCGATAATTGATCGTGTAATTCCGCCGCATAGACCCTTTCTTGGATAGATAATTTGCCTTTATTGTCTTCTATCAATTCTTCCATATATTTGAGTTTATCATTGGCTAACTCTTGAAATAACTCTATAGCGTTAGTCAATTGAGTTACTTGTTGTTCAATTAGCGTTTTTATTGATTTAGCAGTATCTCCACCTTGTCTACGTGCAGACTTTACCATGTTAGGCATTGTCAATAAAAATTGCGTGTTACTGGCTATGTTGTCGGCTTCGTCTAGCGTTAATGAAAATATATCATTTGCTTTATCTGCTATCATATCAATAGCAGATTGCTTTTGCGGCATTAAAATTGATGGGTCGAGTCCCTCCATTATATTAACTGGCTTGGGCGACATTACTACCGGCGGCGGCGGCGGCGGCATCAATGTATCCTGCAAGCGACCTTCTTCTATACTTTCGCCGTATTTAATTAAACCCTCTAATGTATTTAACGGATCATCGTTGTCGTCGTCATATAATCCTGGAAACGGTTTATCTCCTAGAGAGGCTAATACTTTTCTATCATCTTCCGTCCGGATGAAAGTGCCAAGTTCTTCGAGGAGTTGTTTTCCAGTATCTTTGGACAGTTTTCCTTTTCCTCTGTTAAGTATATTTTTGATTCTCCCTAACATATTTGCCCCTCCTATCATAGTGCGCCTATAGCGGTATCGGTCTTACTTGCTATTGCATTTACTGCAATTGTCATTTGTGCATTTCCTGTGATATATCCTACGACTTCTGCTTGTAAGTCGGCTAGTTCCTTTCTAGCGGCGGTTTTTATTTTGTCCTTCCTGCTAGAAGGGATAGATGGTTTGACTTTTTCCTTTGCATTATCATAAATATCCTGTGCCATTTGTCCAAACACCGCAACAAATCTACTAGCGATTTTATCAGACGATACATTGGCTAATCTTCCTGCTTTTGCTTGCCTAATTAGTTTCTTTGCTGACTCATCGAAAACATTAGTTACTCCAGCAGGGCTTGAGAGTAAAGAAATGTCGAATCTATATGCGCTACGTCCAGGGTTTCCAAACATCTTACGGATTGAAAACTCTAGTATTATTAGCGCAAATCTAACATCATCGTCGCTAGGTTGATAGTTATACTTGCTTTGTGCTAACTCCAACGCCTCGTATAATAATTCCAAAATAGACTTTCCATTAACGGCTTTTCCTTTTACTTGTAGTTGGCGGTCAAACTCATAGTTATCTTCTATTAATTGCATAAATGCGGATGGAGTTTTGTTCGCGCCGGCTAGCGATCCGCTAAATTTTAAGGTCTTGAGGAAGTTTTCTCTGGTGTTGTCATTAGGATCTGCCAAAATAGTCTTGTAATCTAGCCACTTAATTGGCTGTAATTCAGGCATGGCGCTTAAAGCCGTAGATGTTGGAAATCCTATAGTATCGTCTTGGGCCACTTGATTTAACGTCATATTAACCCTTGATTCAAAATTATTCGTTGGGTCTTCTAAGTCGATGATATCCGGCAAAGCCTCTAGCATAGCATCCATTATTGCATAAATTAACTGTGGAGGCCAACCTCTAGGTGGTGTGGGGAAGTATCCACCCATGTCTTTGTAAAATCCAAATCTCTCTCCACCTTTTCTAGCAGTAATCGCTTGGGCTATTGCTTCTGCTTCGTCGTCTTTGACTACTTTGGATTGTTTGATGAGTCTACCTTTACTTACTAACTCTTGTCCAATTCTTCTAGATGTGACGGCATCTGAGAATCTAATTACTTGATTGCCGATACCAAATGGTATTCTTCTTACACCTGTCATAAACCAACCTCTAGTTTTGGCTCTATTAACTATCAATTTATTTTCTTGCTTAGTTAATTTAATTCCACCCATAGAGTCTAGATTATTAGGGAACTTCTTTGCTATGCCTAATAGGGTAGATATATCTTTAGTAGAGAGTAATGATTCTGCTAACATTGGGTAGATAAATCTTGTAGATGCTGCTAGGGCATATTCTCGACCGACATAAAAGTCTTCTGACTTTGTTGGCAACAAATACATCAACTTTTCAAAGTCTGACCTAAATGTTTCTTTGTCTTTCTTTGAAAGGTCTTTACTCTTTTTGTATATAGTTTTGATTGCGCCTCTATTCCCCGATGCAACCGCCAAGAATGGTGCTAAAACATCTTCAACGAATTGCTCTATATTTCTTTTTGACAAATCGTATTTTGCGCTAATCTGGTTGCTCTCTATCATGGTCTCTCGCATTTCTACATCGGAGTATCCTTGATCATTTAGGAATCTATGAATCATCATCTCTGTGTCGTAATTTTCTTTTACAACATCGGCAAGGAAAGGAGTTTTGCCTCCTGGATTTTTTCTTGGTAAAGCGGAGTGGGCGTAAAGTAATCCTGCGGTAGTCGCAGACATTTTGTCTCCTACACTTCGCTTCGACAATAAAATTGTAAGAGTATTAACTGCTCCAAAGATTCCTTCTTGCGCTACCATTCTTTCGACTAGCGCAGGGTCGATATCTTCTGGCAAAAGTTGATTTACGAAATTTCCTGCTCTCATAAAGTCCGGAGACGGTGTAAAGTCTGTTGGTAATGGAAGACTCGGATTACTTCTAACTCCGCCTGTTCCCGATATAATGTCAACAACTATTGTTGCATCTCCTAGAGGGTTTGGGCGAACCAAATCGCTTAACGTCATAGGGTTGCCCATCGAATCTGCCAATTTATAATCGGCAGTTCCGCCAGGATTTCTTCTAGCAATTTTTGATTTGACCCACTTGTGAGCGTCTAACAAAGAGCCGCCGCTTAGGGAACTTGGGACTGTTTCGAGCATGAATATCACCGGCTAGCCTTCGCCTTACCGGTCTTGCGACGGACACCATCGTAATAAGTGCCTCGCTCTGTCTTGTCAACAATAAAGCGATAATACGTTCCTTTTGTTGGAGACATCTTAGGCATACCGTATGTATTTACAATCTTCTGCCATGTTGCTTCTAATTTCTTGTCTCCTTTCTTCATGCCGATTGTTTTGTAGCCTTTGGTTGGGTGAGTGACTGGCTTAAAGTGTGAGATAGGTAAGCGAATGCGGAACGGCGCATCTTCTCCTGTGGCTTTGAGTTTCCCTACTTGGACTAACTTCATTCCTGGGAAGTGTTTGTTTAGACCTTTTGTCCATTTTGTGGTATCTTTAGATTGTCCGTGCTTCTCTTCTCCTGAGCCTCTCTTCATAGTTAGTTGCGACTTAGGATGAATTTCCATGAAAAGGAAGTTTCCTCTACCCTTTGGGTTCGGCTTTATTGCGTCTTGGATTTTCTTTTTCTGGTTCTGTTGCTTTCTATCATCAAAGGTTTTAGTTCCTTTTTGTAAGAAGGCTGAGTAGTCAGTGACTATCCACTTTCCACCTTTGGCTTCTAATATCGCCACAGGTTTTGGGTCAAAGTAAGACTTATGCAGAATCAATTGTGCTCCAGCAAGTTCATTCGGCTTGCCTAGTTTGCCGTCTTTAAGTGCATTTTCAAGTTTGTCTTTGGCCTTCCCTGTCTTAGATACACTAACAAACGCCATGTTTCCTTCAAGATATTTAGAGAACTGACTTTGACCTAATGGGTTTCCTTTTCCTCCAGATGCTACTTTGAACATTTCTCCTTGCTCAAATTTGACCTTAGTGGAATCTCCTCCCCTTGCTGCGTGAGCAACTGCTAACTTGGTAGACATAGGTTTGTAGTTGAATGGGTGTCCTTGCAGGACTTCTAATATGCTTCTACAGGTTCTAGTATCTCCAACTTGATATGCAGAGACGCACTTTCGCATCAACATATCTGCTTCTATTGCTTGATCTTGTGAAGCGGTTGTTTGGAAAGCATAAGATCTTCCTCCAGCGATATTTGCTTGTATCTCTTGAATCATCTCTACGTCCATTGCGCTAAGTGGAATATATCTAGAACGGAAGTCCATGAATATTCTATCTCCTTCATCAGAGTGCATAGAGTTTAGAGTATAATAATTGTATATGTTTAGTCTAATAGACTTAAGTATATCTAATGCTAGTCCAAACATCTTATCATATCTATGAGATGAGAAGTCTGCTCCTTTCATTGGGTCTGGTCCTTTCTTCGTCATAATTTGGTGAACAATTTGTCCCTTAGCAAATTCCGAGTTAATATCAGCACCAGGGTTAACTCTACGGCGGAATGCTCTATGTGACGGGTCGCTCTCCCATTCTTTCAAGAAACCATATATTGATAGTTTATCTTGGGGAGAGACCTCTGCTGATAGTTCGGCAGAAATATCTAACGCGTTCATATTACGAATATAATCTGCCCAGTTCTCTGCGGTTGCTTGATAAAGCATTTCTGTGTATGGTCTAACTGACTCATCTTTGTTTGCTCTTGCGCCAATTAGTCCTCTAAAGTTAGTTAACTTTCTAACCACTTGTGCTCCAGTTCCAAAAACTCTACCTTTGATTTGCTTTTCATTATTGATTGCAGACTGTAGCCTTAAGTTTCTCCAACTAATAACGCTAGAGCCTGTGGATGGTGGATTACTTCTTCCACCGTAAAGTGAGGCAACACCGGAGTCTCTTTCTAATGGCATTCCTAATGGCAAGTCTTCTTCCATAGTTTCAATTCCACTATCGTCGTCCATGCCGGTTCCTTCCTCGATGTCCCCTGCCGATGTGGATTGCATGTAATCTGGTAAGGTTGTTCCGTCGCCAGGATTATAAACGACTTTTGTTAATACTTCGCCTGGGTTGCTCCTAGGGTTTGCTTGGTAGACTGTGTAGTCAGTGGTGCTTTCTACTTCTTCTACATCTTCCGGATTTACATCCACACTTTCTCCATACATGTTTTTAAAAATCATTTTACTCCGCCTCAATTTCTTTCTTTCTCAAATATACATATCCTGTTCCCGTTAGTAGTAATCCTACCACGATTGATAAGCCGACCCAATTAAAGAACTTTCCAAAATTAGAGGAATCTATATACTTGTATTCCTCTTTTTTACTTATGGGTTCCCCCTCACTTGGGGTGGAACCTAATCCTCTAAAGGGTATCCACCACCTCCGGAGTATCCCGAAAAGCCAGGGGGCTTAGTTTTGAATGCGCTTTTTGGTGTTGCCCTCATCGGGGTGATACCAGAGCCTAGTGAAGATCCCGAAGAAATCATTTTATTGCTTCTTCTAACACCTGTATTTCCAAAATATCCTTGTAAGGTTTGAACCTTGGTTTCCGCATTTATTCTAACATTTTCTAACAACTTTAGTTTTCCATCAATAACGCTCAACTTTTGCGCTCTAATCGCTTTATCATAAACTAAGTAGTTAGACTTAGTTAAGTCATTAATCAATGTCTTGACTTCTGCAGCAAGAGATCTCCACATTGCTCTTTGGGCTTTTTCTAGCCCTCTATCTGCTGACACAAGTGACATTTCTAACTCTTGTAGTTTAGTCATTCTTCCTGCTGCAATATTTTGGATACTTGCTGCGAGTGTTGCTTTAACTGCAGTCTCAAGTTCTTTCTCTATTTTCTTAAGAGTATTGACAACTTGAACTCTCATGTTCTCTGCATTTCCTGGTGATGGGTCGTGCATATATGCTTCTCTAACGGTATCTAGAACTTTAGCCATATCTGTATCTAGTTTATTACGCATAGCCTTTGGCATATTGGCTACATTATCACCATAGACTCTAGCAATTCTATCTATCTCTGCCCCAGCAGTAGAAACTACCTCATTCCATAATGGAGAGTCTGCGGGGGTCATACTATGAACCGAGCCGAGCATGCCGTTTAGTTGAACTTGTTGGCCTTTAACAATTGACTGAATCTCCCTAGAAATTGAGTTGACCGTGTCGTCTGCTTCTGCCCTTAGCATGCCTTCTGTGGTTGCCGGAAGTGTAAAGGAATCGTTAGCAGTATTAACAAACTCATTTAACATTCTTTGAACATTATTTAACTTCGTTGTTCCCATTGCTGTTTCTAAATCATTATTTCTTAACAGCAGTCTAACACGGTCTGTAGTGTCTGCGATTAAGTCATTTACTATTGCTGCATGGACCGCCATTATACTATCCGATGTATCCTATCTTTATGAGAATATCCCTTATCAAGCACTAGACGGGCGACCATATATAGACGCATTTTTAACTTCGCCTTTCGCCCTAATTATTTCTGCCTTACCTATTGCTTTAGCCGCTTTTGCTTCTCCGCGCCCTTTAGCCCAATTACCAAGTAAAGATCCCGCACCCGACAATGCTCCTTTCGTTCCTGAATAAGCCAATATACCTAATAAGGCTGCTGATGCTCCAAATAGTGCTGTCGCCGCTATCGCTTCTTTAGCATTAAAATCTGCTATCGCTTTTACTTGTGGCGTGCCGAATGCAACAGTTGCCTTACCTAATATTTTGGCCGTGTTAACTGTGCCAGTTTCTATAGCATCCCAGTTAGAAGTTGAACTACCTAATCCTGCAAAACCGATAAACGGTGTATCTTCTTCATTAGTGGTTTCAACTCCGACAGGCAATATATCCAATGTTGAGTATGAGTCTTCACTTCCTGCCCTAGCACCATTCAACGCTCCCCACTTTTCCGTAACGTCTTCAACATAAAAATTAGATTGGTTGCTAAACCCTGCTAATATTGGCGGTTGAGTCTCAGGGATTCTTACAACATCAGGATTATTAAGTTTGAATTTAGATTTGTAAAACGAGTTTGTATATCTAACATATCTTGTATCGCCCTCATCGTCGCTAGGGTGAACTTGGTTTGTCTTGTTAAGATAGTTCCTAATTCTTGCATCAACATCTGCTATTTCCGTCATATCTTCTGCGTCATAGTCCATTGTGTTGATGGAGAAAGTGTCATCTGGTTCAAACCCTTGATCTTGCATAATTTTCTGGTCTGTGGTCTCTGCAACAATATCAAACTTCTGTTGCATCAACTTTCCGAATATACTTCTCACTATTATGTATAATTCATCTTGTGGGGAGGATATTGCGTGCGGCCTACCCTCTATTTGCTGTAACTTTCCTTGTTCGTCATAGTCTAGATATGGTCCAGTATAATACTTCGGTATTTGGAACCATGCGATAGAGAATGGGAATGAGTAAGTCTCTCCTCTTGAGCCTTGAATTAGATAGTTCTTAGGGTTTCTTGGGTCGTGTCCGTTTAACTTTTTCTCGTTAAACCAACTAACATTTAGTTCTTTATTAAAAATACTTTTCCAAGTAGTTTTCAAAACTTCTTCTCCTGTATATGATATGTTATCTTCTAAATCATTAGTTGTAATTGAGTTGACCAATTCTAAGAAATCTGCCCTATTTGTTCCCTCTTTTCCTTGTTCGGTTCTAGGTTCAAGCGCGTTTGGTTTTATGACATTTTTTGCCACATAAGCAGGTGTGTCACCAGCCGGTTCTGCTGTCCCTAAATCTTCTTTTGGTGTTCCGTTTGCCCAGCCCCTTTGCGTTAAAATTGCATTCTCACTACTTAGTGTTCCTAGTGCTTTACCAATAACTACCACGGTGCTTCCTGGCTTCATTTCCCCATCTACATAATATGAAAAGTCAACTTCTGGATTGTCTAAATAAGTGAACTTTGCGGGGTCTGCTACATGAATGCCAAATGCTAAATCGGTTCTTATACCTCTTTTTGACGACTTTCTATGCTGGGCAAGTGGATGCGACGGCGGATCCATAAATAGTCCTCCTCGTATGCTTTGTCTCCCTCTATAAGTGACTCCGTCTATTACTTGTGCAAAACTAACACTTTGGTTGCCAGTAAATGACTTTGGTTCGGTTCTCCCTAAAAGTATGTATTCTTTTTTCCCTGTAGAGAAGTTAAATGTAGGGAACGCCTGTTTTATTACTGTATTATTGTAGCCATAGTCAGGGAACCCTGCGCTGATACCTCTTCTTATTTCTGCCCTATCTCCTTCGGGATCAAGTTGTCTTGGGACTCGGAAAATGAGTTTTATCTTTCCTTTGCTATTAGTCTTCAACGAAAACGGCGGACTTCTTTGCGGCTTAGACCAAGTATCTTTCGACTCGTCATACCATTCTAAATTATATGCAAAATCTTTTTTCTGATACTTAATTCCGTTATGTGTAAAGGTTCTTTCAAACTCGCCGTCTTTTCGGATTTTGTAAGGTATTGCACTAGTGTCACCATTGCTAGTAAATAATCCTTCAAAATCGGAGGGCATGGTTATGCTATCTGGTGCTTTTAGGACTTGATTATCTAAAAGGAAAAAATTCTCTTTATCAATTGTCACACCATTAGCATAATTCCATAGAGAACTACCGCCAGCAAAGGAGGCGACGGTGTCTGCAAAATTACTCAACGATGGGTCTTCAACTAAACGAACTACGGACTTTGCTACATTGGTCTGATAAGCCTGGACTTCGTTGTTAATTTTTGTAAGTTTCTTCTTTGCTCCCTTGGCTTTTTTCTTAGCCCAACTTACTATTCCTAGAGAGTCATGATTTGGTCCACCGGCAAAACTGGATATGCCTGGACTTACAGGGTCATGGTAGTAATACTGTAGCACCATACAAATCGGCACTCCTGCCGGCATACCACGCTCTAACTTCTCCATAGCGTCGTATCCTTTTAGTTTGCCTTGTTCGTCGTATGACATTTGATATGTTGAGCCTCTAAAAGCATAGTATCCAGACTTGTCTGCAACATAATATGGTCCTTCCACTCTATCACGTCTGCTTTCACGCTTCTTTTGGCTTGGCTTGCCAAACTCGTCTTTTCCTATTTCGTGTCTAGATCTTTCGTCCAATCCTGACCATCCGTGCAGTTTCCAGTTATGGCTGCCTAAATCTCCTGACCATAGAGTGTATGCTCCTGAATTGCTAGGGTAGTTATTAACTTCTGCAGACTTAACATATCCTGGGGTATCTTTATCTCCTGTTGCACTACCTAGCCCTCCTAGACCTGTAGTATAATAAGCATTATTAGTTTCACTCTCTAATAACATATTTCTAGTTAGACCTGCTTTCTCTCTATTAGATAAAAGAGATGTGTCAATTCTATAGTCTGCTTTATTGCCTATGGCAAATCTAAAATTCGGCAATTCATTGAAAGGTATTTCAACTCTAATGAAATGCTGTCCTGGTCCTAATCTTCTAATGAATAGATAATAGTCTACACCACTACCACTTGTAAAAACTGCAGATACCAAAGATTTGCCTTTACCGCCAATAGTCAATTTGAACAAACACACTGTTTCTCTTTTCGCAGGAAATTTCTTTCCTTGCCATTTTTGGTTCTTCCATATAGTTGTCTCGCCCACACCATAACTAATAGTCGCTTCACGAATAGTAATTGTCGGCTGAACTTCTGTGCTGCTAAGAGCGACGCTAGGACCTCTAGTGGACAAAGTCCCTAGACTGTTATACGTTCTTGCTCTTCTTGCTACCGTCATTTCAACAACCTTTGCATGGAATTACGAGTTTTCGTTAGTCCCCCAGCAAGGCCAGACATTTCGGAAATTTTAACTTTCCTTTGCATAGGATCGACTTCGACATTATATTTCTTTACAAAATATCCTGACTTATTCATGAGGTCTGTTGCTAACTTATTAGCAGCAATCTCCATCTTTTTTGGGTCGCTACCCATACTAACAAGTTCAATCATCATAGCATTTCCTTCTGGTGTTAATTCGGGGAACTTCTCAAGCCCTGTCATCTTAGGTATCATAGCCTTAATCATCGCAACTTCTTTTGGTTTGGCGTATGTTTCCCAACTTCGCATTTCTGTGGCTTTTGTCATAGTGGGATTATCAAGTCTAATTCTAGCACCTGCACGCTTACGAATGAGTGCTGTTTCTCTATTCGCTTTTGCTCTTTGCTGGGTCATGAAGTCTGGCATTCCTGCAAAACCTGCGATATTGTTTGCCTTGTTCCAATCTCGCCATTTCTTTGCCTTTGACAAACTAGCAGTTTTCATTCCAAAAGTTCCCTTATTGTAGCCGGGGCCATAGTATCTTCCCTTATACCGTTTCGCTAGACCAAATGAATAGGATTTTTCCGAGGTGCTATAATTTGGCCCATAGTCAAAAGAATGTGGATTATCTTTAACAGTCTTCTTAACTGATTTGACATTTTCAAACATCGGCGCGTTAGAGGCCCAAGCATTTGCAGCAACTCTTGACATTCTCTCTAAATCGACTTTAGGAACTGTGTCTTTGTTTGATCTTGCTTTGTAGTTTTTTATGAGTTGGTTATAATAATCCATTTCCAAAAAGCCGCGCCCGTTTCTTCCTTGCGTTTCTGCTTGGTTGGTTGATGATGGTCTATCATCTTCTGTCCATGCGGTAGAAAATGAGTTTTGCCTTTCTTCTGGATTTGCTCTTTTGTAAGTCGGTGTCTCAATATCGAATTGATTTGGCGAAGTTGCAGAACTTACTTTATCTCCTGCATAAGGGTTATACTTGTTTGCTGGCTTTTTTGATTTTACTGGCTTGGCTGCAGCAGGTGGAGGCGATAGGCGACCCGTAGGTGTTCTTTTAGAATAGCGGTATCTTTGCAGTTCATCTATCTCAGATTGCTTAAATCTAATTCTTTTCGCTCCTTCGCTACGAGACAAAACATTGTTGCGAATGCTTCTATTGATTAGTTCTATGTCTCTTGCTAGTTTATTTTGTCTTCTAACAATAAGAGCATCTTCCGATGGGCTAAAAGGTAATCTAACTGGTAATACTCTTCCTAACATTATTCCACTCTCCCTATTAGATATAAAAACGCCAACACTCCGACTCCTGACGCAAATACCTTACTAACTCCCTCACTTACATGTGGGAAACCATTCATAGCATTAAAAGTTGGGGCAATTGTTACTGTTGCTTTGTCTACTACTTCAAAAATACCTTTTGCATTATCTCTTACTTGTGTAAGTGGGGAACTTCTATAATCTGCAATAGTTGCTTCTAATTCCGCCCTTTCTCTGGCATGTTGCTCTTTAGTTTTAATTGCATCAGCAGTCATAGAGTTAATTTGGTTTCTTAATCTCCTAACTTCTAAATCAGTCCGTTTATTCCTCAATCTAAACAATTGTGAACCTGGCCTGATTGCAGGTCTAAATGTCATAGGAAGTGGTCTTGCTACTCTCCAACTAGGTTTTCTAGAAATTGTTTTTACTCTAGGCATAGGTCTTACACTAGGGGGAAATAATCTAGATGCTCTAAATTTAACCCTATTATTAGAAGAGTATGTTCTAGGGACTGCTGCTGGTGGTCTTATTGATGTTGTGGGTGTTGGAGGAATCGGTATTGGTGGTAGACCTTTGTCTTTTGGTGGTGCTGGTTGGAGATTAGGCGGTAAAGGTCTAACTTGTGTTTCACCATTTTTGTTCAACTCTGGAGCGATTGGCGGTATTATTGATGGTGATGTAGTTGGTGGTGCTAAAGCGGGCGGTGCCGTTGTTGGTGGCGCCGTTGTTGGTGGC
>MDSZ01245068.1_pt1 | contig 26414 bp, 33 predicted proteins | sample 811201 | NCBI WGS metagenome assembly MDSZ01 (sample SAMN05326647, study PRJNA326480) | marine metagenome | isolation source: seawater | place: Indian Ocean: North | collected 2010 | reverse complement strand
TTTTTTGAGACTATTAGTCTATAAAATGGTAAAATTCAATTTAAATGAGTATAGAAATTAAAATCAGTAAAAAACGTATATCCTACAAAATGGCGATGCTTTTTCTCAATAAAAGAGTAGAACAGGTAAAAAATTACAAAAAAAGAGAATTATTATGGATATTAGAACATCCAACAACATATACAGCTGGTATTAGATTTAATAAAAAAGAAATATTAGATAAAAAAATTTCAATAATTCAAACTAATAGGGGTGGTAAAATTACCCTACATAATCCAGGCCAAAAAATTGTTTACTTTGTTATCAATCTAAATAATAGAAAAAAAGATATAAGAAAATTTATAAGTGTTATTGAAAATAGCATAATTCAATTTTTAAAAATCTATAAGATTAATGCCAAAAAAGATAAAAAAAATATTGGTATTTGGGTAAATTCAAAAAAAATTGCTGCTATTGGCATAAGAATATCAAAATGGATAGCATATCATGGATGTTCAATAAATATTTCGAATAATTTAGACCAATATTTAAAAATTATTCCTTGCGGCTTAAGTAACAAAAAAGTCACTTCAGTATTTAAAGAAAGAAAAATTAAAATAAATAATTATGAAAACAAGTTAGCTGAAATTTTTATAGAGAATATCAAAAGAATTTAAATATTTTTTTTTAGAAAATCTTCAAATTTACTATTATAACCTGCTTTAAAGTTATATTGAACATTATTTATCATGAACTTAATCTTATGAGCATGCAGTAGAAGATTTTTAACTTTAATTCTCTTTCTATTATTAAGGAAATACTTATCGTCCCCAACTATTGGACTTCCAATATTTAATAATTGCCTACGTAATTGATGTTTTCTTCCTGTTATTGGATTTAACTCTAAAAATGAATAATTTTCATTTGATCTAATTATTTTTAAATTTGATATAGCTTTTTGAGTATTTTTTTTATTATTTTCAAAATATATAAGATTATCTCTCATTGTTTTAACTGATTTATTAACTTTTCCATACACGATTGCTAAATAAGTTTTATGAATTTTTCTAATTCTAAAAAGTGATGTAAAAAGTTGAGCAAATTTTCTATTTTTAGCAATTATTAATATACCTGACGTTTCTTTATCCAGTCTATGAACAATAAAAGGCTTAGAATTTTCAAAATATTTTGTATTTTTTAGAATATCTATTATATTTTTTAGTGATCTAGTGCCTGATTGAACTGGAATACCAGTTGGTTTATTTATTACTATAAAATTTTTATTATCTTCTATAACATATTTATCGTAAGACCCTATTTCTTTTTTTTTGGGCAAATATTTAATCCTTTTTTTCAAATTTATGGGTTTAAATTTGTTAATATCAAAAACCTCGACTAAGTCTCCTTTTTGCAATCTATAAGATGATTTAGTTTTTTTTTTATTAACTTTAATTTTATTCTGTCTAATGATTTTTTCTATTAAAGAGTGTGGTAAACTTATTACTTTTTGATTAAACCATCTATCCAGACGGGAGTCATCGAAATCGTCGTCAACAGTAAAAGATTTGCGCATGAAAGCTAAAATTATTTACTTGCAACCTTTTGTCTAGTTTGAGGTTCCTCTGTTTTTTCTTTTGTTTCAACTTTTTTCGGTTTATCAATTTTTTTTGCTTCTGGATTTCTATCAACTAATTCAATAACAGCCATAGGTGCATCATCACCTGATCTGTAGCCGGCTTTTAATACTCTTGAATATCCACCTTTTCTTGAACTGTATCTTTTTGATAGTTCATTAAAAACTTTTGTTACAGATTTTTTATCCTGGAGTTTAGAAAAAAGTCTTTTTTTATTACTTAAAATGTTTTTTTTTCCAATTGTAATAACCCTATCTATTTGTGGTTTTAACTCTTTTGCTTTTGGCAATGTTGTGAATATTTGCTCATATTTAATTAATGAGTTAAGCATATTTTTAAATAATGCTTTACGATGTTCGCTTGTTCTATTTAATTTTCTATATCCTAAATTATGTCGCATTAATAATTATTCTCTTCCAATTTCTTTGATAATTCTGCTATGTTGTCAGGAGGCCAATTAGGTATTTCCATTCCTAAATACAAAGACATTGTATTTAAAACTTCTTTAATTTCATTAAGTGATTTTCTACCAAAATTTGGGGTTCTTAACATCTCTGGTTCAGTTTTTTGAACTAAATCTCCAATATATATTATGTTGTCATTTTTTAAGCAGTTCATCGATCTAACTGATAATTCTAATTCTTCAACTCTCTTCAATAAATTTCTATTAAATTCTGGTTCAGAAGATTTTACTTCCTTGACAATTTCTTGCGGATCTTCAAAATTAACAAACATTGATAACTGATCTTGAAAAATTCTTGCTGAGTATGCTATCGCATCTTCAGCATCAACTGTCCCATTTGTCTCCACTGTCATAATTAATTTGTCGTAATCAAGAGCACTACCTGCTCTTGTGTTTTCTACAGAAAAAGAAACTTTCTTTACAGGACTAAATAAAGAGTCAATAGAGATTAATCCAAGAGGACTATCTTCAGATTTATTTTTTGGTGCTTGAACATAGCCTTTTCCAGTGCTAACCATTAACTCCATATGAAAATTAGTTTTTTCATCTAAATTACAAATAGTTTGCTCAGGATTGAGAATTTCTACTTCAGGAACCAATGTAATATCCTTTGCTTTAACTTCTTTTGGACCTTTTATGTCTAGTATAATTTTTTTTGAACTAGAAGATGAGGATTTGATTGCAAGATTTTTTACGTTTAATACAATGTCGGTTACATCCTCTCTTACACCTTTTATAGATGAAAATTCGTGCAATACACCGTCTATTTGAATAGCTGTTACTGCGGCTCCTTGAATAGATGATAATAAAATTCTTCTTAATGAATTACCAATTGTTTGACCAAAACCCTTTTCAAGAGGCTCGGCTATGACTTTAGCGATAGTTTTGTCTTCGTTACTTGTTATGTCTAATTTATTTGGTTTTATTAAAGCTTTCCAATTTTTGTCAATTACATTATTAGTTGTTTGCATTTATACTCTCCTTCTTTTTGGTGGTCTTGCACCATTATGTGGCATTGGTGTTGTATCCTTGATCGATAAAATTTTAAAACCTCTTGATTGTAATGATCTTAAAGCAGTTTCTCTACCAGAACCTGGCCCTTTTACTTGAACTGTAAGCGTTCTTAATCCTTGTTCAAAAGCTTTAGCGCCAGCATCGTCTGCTGCTATCTGCGCTGCATATGGAGTTGATTTTCTAGAACCTTTAAAACCTTTCGCGCCAGCTGAGGACCAAGAAACAACATTTCCACTCTCATCAGCTATTGAAATAATAGTATTATTAAATGTTGAATAAACGTACGCTATACCTGTGGTAACATTTCTTTTTACTTTTTTTTTCTTTTTAAAAGTTGAATTTTTTTTTTGATCCTGTTGTTTTTCAGCTTTTTTATCTACTTTTTCAATCTTTTTGTTCATTATGTCAATTACTTCTTAAGAGGAGTTAATTTTTTTCCAGCTATTGCAATAGCTTTACCTTTTCGCGTTCTTGCATTGCATTGAGTTCTTTGACCACGCACTGGTAATTTTTTTTTATGCCTCGTGCCTCTATAACATGCTAAATCAACTAATCTTTTTATGTTTACTGATACATCTCTTCTTAAATCACCTTCAACTTTGTGATTAGCGTCTATAAATTCTCGTATTTTTAAAACTTCTTCCTCCGATAAATCATTAACTCTTTTAGAAATTGGAATATTCAGTTTTTTACAAATTTTTTTTGATGAAAAATAACCTATGCCATGAATATAAGTAAGAGCTATACTAACAACTTTATTTTGTGGAATGTTAATTCCTGCTATTCGTGCCATAAATTATATGAGTTATAAGTTTCCTGCGTATTTATATTGAGTAATCATTTAAAGTCAACCCTTGATACTGTTAATTAATCCGCTTATTTCATCATTAATTTGAGATATTGAGTTTTCACCATTTACAACTTTGATTAATTTAGTTTCATTGTAAAAATCAATTACCGGTTTTGAAGATTTTTCGTAATTTTGATATCTTTTGATTGCTATTTCTTCATTATCATCGGTTCTTTGTTCTTGCATTTTTCTTTCTAATATTCTTTTTTTTACCGTTTCAAGACTTACACTAAGTTTGAGTACAATATCAATTTTTTGATTATATTTTTTTAATAAATTATCTAAATTTTTGGCTTGTGAAAGAGTTCTTGGATAACCATCAAAAATAATCTTGTTTTTATATGAATTGTTTAAAATAAAATTTTCAATCAGGTTTCCTACTATATCATCAGAAACTAATTCACCAGAATTTATAATTGAAGAGATTTTTTTTCCTAATAGTGTTTTATTTTTTATTTCATTTCGTAAAAGATCTCCCGTAGAGAGCTGATATAGATTATATTTTTCAACAATAAATTTTGACTGTGTACCTTTTCCTGCGCCTGGTGGTCCAAAGATAACTATATTCATTTAATTTCTACTTGCCAAATTTTGTTTTCTTAATTAAAGACTCGTATTGGGAACTCATAAGCCTTGTTTGAACTTGTGTAACAGTATCCATTGCAACCACTACAACAATTAAGATTGATGTCCCTCCTAAATAAAAAGGGATGGGGTATTTAGCAATTAAGAACTCTGGCATCAAACATACAAATGTTAAATATAATGAACCTACTGTAGTCAATCTCATTAAAATTGTATCTATATATTCTGCAGTTCTGTCCCCGGGCCTTATTCCTGGAATGTAACCTCCGTATCTTCTCAAATTTTCTGCAGTTTCTTTGGGATTGAAAACTATTGATGTATAAAAGAATGAGAAGAAAATTATTCCAGAAGCATATAACAACATATATAAAGGTTGACCTTGTGTGAACATAGATGAAATTTTTAAAAATGCGTCAGACTCAGTAAAACCAAAGTTGGTTATTGTTACAGGTAATAATAATAAAGCTGATGCAAATATTGCTGGTATTACTCCTGCAGTATTTATCTTTAAAGGTAAGTGTGAAGACTCGCCTCCGTACATTTTATTACCAACTTGTCTTTTTGGATAATTAATCAATATCTTTCGCATTGCACGCTCAAAAAAAACGATAAATAATACTGTTAGAATAACCAAAACAAATATACCCACAATCATTAACGCAGAAAGTGCTCCTGTTCTTCCTAGTTCAAATGTGGATGCTAATGCCCTAGGTATTTCTGCAACAATTCCTGAAAAAATTATTAATGAGATTCCATTTCCTACACCTCTTAAAGTAATTTGTTCACCTAACCACATTAAAAAAGTTGTACCTGCAACTAAAGAAATTGTTGTAATTAATCTAAATTTCATCCCAGGTTCAATCACTAAATTACCAGCGTTTTCGAGCCCTACTGAAACACCATAACCTTGTAAAAAAGCTATTAAAACAGTACCGTATCTTGTAATTTGGGTAATTTTTTTTCTACCTATTTCACCCTGATCTTTTAAATTTTTGAAATAATCTGAAACTCCTGTTAGCAATTGAACGATAATGGCAGATGATATGTATGGCATTATACCGAGAGCAAATATTGCCATCCTTGTAACTGCCCCTCCTGAGAACATATTAAACATTCCTAATAAACCTTTTTGACTTGATGCCATTATTTCTTTTAAAGACTCAGGATCTATACCGGACAAAGGAACATAAGTTCCAAGTCTATAAACAATTAGGATAAGAATAGTAAAAAAAATTCGGTTTTTTAAGTCTTTAGCTTGTGAAAATGCACCAGCTGTTTTAAGAGTTTCGCTAGACATCGTATTTAGTTCTTTATTATACTGATTTTTCCGCCAGCTTTTTTTATTTTATCAGATGCTTGTTTAGAAGCAAAGTTTGCAGTTATATCAATATTATTTTTAATTTCTCCTGTTCCTAATATTTTTAGTTTTTTAAATTTTTTATTTATTAATTTTTTTTGAATTAAAGTTTTTAAATCTAAATTGCTTTTAATATTATTGCTTTTTTTTTCAATTATATTCTGAATTTTAGATAAATTTAAAATCGCAATATCTCTCTTGTTATTAAAATTTTTAAAACCCCTTTTTGGAAGCCTCCTGTAAAGAGGCATTTGACCACCCTCAAAACTTTTTATTGAGACACCAGATCTTGATTTTTGACCCTTATGACCTCTGGAAGAAGTTTTTCCTTTACCAGTACCTATTCCACGACCGACTCTAATTTTTTTTTTATTGATTTTTACTAATGTATTTAATTCCATCACTTCGCCTCTCTTTTTAAAACTAAATCTGAGATTTTTTTTCCCCTAATAGCAGATAAAGTTTTAGGTGAGTTTTGAGATTTTAACCCGTTTAAGCATGCCTTAAGCACATTATGTGGGTTAGCTGAACCTAATGATTTTGCAACAACATCTTGAATACCTATTACTTCACAAACCGATCTTATAGCCCCACCGGCGATTATACCTGTACCTGCTGGAGCAGCTCTTAAGAAAACTTTTCCAGATCCATTTTTTCCTTTCACATCATGGTGTAAAGTTCGACCCTCTTTTAAAGGTATTTTAAATAAGCTTCTCTTGGCTACTTCAGTGGCTTTTTTTATTGCGTCTGGAACCTGTTTTGATTTACCTTGTCCAATACCAACTGATCCTTTTTGATTCCCTACTACTACTAAAGCAGCAAAACCAAACCTTCTTCCGCCTTTTACAACTTTAGTAATTCTATTTATAGCTACAAGCTTTTCTTTAATTTCACTTTCAATTTTTTTATTTTCACTCATATTAAAATTTTAATCCATTTTTTCTTAAAGTTTCAGCAAATATTTTTAGTCTGCCGTGGTATTTGTTACTTCCTCGATCAAAATATACTTTTTCAATATTTTTTTCTTTAGCTCTTTTTGCCAAAGTTTCACCGATTAAAGTAGATTTTTCAATTTTTTTCATTTTCTTATTTCTCAAATCTTTTTCAATTGAAGAAGCTGAAACTAATGTTATTCTTTTTTTATCATCAATAATTTGAGCAAATATGTTATTTGAAGACCTTGTGACAGATATTCTGTATTTATCTATATTTTTATCTTTAAGTTTTTTTCTAATTCTTAATTTTCTTTTAATTTTATTTGGAGTCTTTTTCATTATTTCTTCTTACCCTCTTTTCTTAAAATAAATTGGCCTTTTTCTTTAATACCTTTTGCTTTATACGGCTCAACTGGTTTAAAATTCTTAATGTCTGCAGCTGTTTTTGAAACAAGTTGCTTGTCTATACCGCTAATCTTTATTACAGTTTGTTTTTCAACTACAATTTTTATTTCTTTAGGTATTTTAAAATTCACATCATGACTAAATCCAAGTTGTAAATTTAAAATCTCGCCTTTTAAATTTGCTCTAAATCCAACACCAGTAAGTTCGAGAATTTTATCATGACCTTTAGATACACCAGTAACTGCATTATTTATAATACTTCTATAAGTTCCCCAAAGAATAGAAATTTTTTTATCTATTTTTTTTTCTAAAGGTTTCAATTGAAATTCACTATCAATTAATTTTGAAGAAAAAATTTTATCGTCAATAGTTAATGTTTTTGATCCTTTGGGACCAGAGATTGTAAGATTAGATCCATCAATTTTGATAGATGAATCTTTTGGAATGACAATATTTTTTTTACCTATTTTTGACATCAAAATACCCTACAAATAATTTCGCCACCAACATTGTTTTTCCTTGCCTCTGTGTCGCTCATAACGCCCTTCGGTGTGGAAAGTATAGCTAGACCAAGACCATTCATAACTTTAGGAATGCTTGTTGCTCTTGAGTATACTCTTCTCCCAGGTTTAGATACTCTTTTAATTTCTTTTATAACAGGGTAACCTTCATAATATTTAAGGGTTATTTTTAAACTTGTTTTATTTTTTTCAGTCTTTTCTATAAAAAAATCTTTTATATAACCCTCGTTCTTCAAAATTGTTAATATATTTTTCCTAAACTTAGATGATGGAATTTCTATTGAATTTAACGATCTCATTTGACCATTACGAATTCTTGAAAACATATCTCCTATTGGATCTGTAAATGTCATTTTCCTCCTACCAGCTTGATTTTGTTATACCAGGAATTTTACCCGAAGATGCCATATCTCTAAGTGCAATTCTTGATATCTTTAATTTTCTATAAACGCCATGAGGTCTTCCAGAGATCTCACATCTATTTCTAATTCTTATTTTAGCAGAATTTTTTGGCAGTTTATTTAATTTTAATTGAGCTTCGAACCTTTCAGATAACTCTAATTTTTTATTATTAATAATTTTTTTTAAAGCAGCTCTTTTTTTCGCAAATTTTTCTACTAGTTTAATTCTTTTAAGATTTTTTTGTACTGCGCTTTTTTTTGCCATTTTATCCTCAGTTTTTTTTTTCGTTAATCGGAAAATTAAACTCTTTTAAAAGTTCTAAAGTTCCTATTTTACTTTTACTCTCTGTCACAATCGTAATATCTAAGCCTCTTATTTTATCTACCTTATCAAAGTTTACTTCTGGAAAAACAATGTGCTCTCTTATTCCAAATGAATAATTGTAAGATTTATCTATACCTTTTGATGAGAGACCTCTAAAATCTTTTATTCTAGGTAAAGCAATATTAACTAATCGATCTATAAATTCATACATTTTATAAGATCTCAGAGTGACTTTGACTCCAGCATTAGATCCTTTTCTGGTTTTAAAATTAGAAATAGATTTTTTAAATTTTGTTATTACAGGTTTTTGACCTGCTATTAGTGACATATCATCTACACAAGCTTTTAGCTTCTTTCCATCAGATGCATCTTCACCTAGACCCATATTTAAAATTATTTTTTCGATTCTTGGCACCTCATGCTTATTTTTTAATGAGAGTTTGCTCATCAACTTACTTATAATTTCTTTTTCGTAGATAGTTTTTAATCTTGCAATCACTTTTTACCTATTGTTTTTTTTTCTTTTTTCTTTGAGTCTATATTTTTAATATTGGAATAGTGAATAAAATTTTCTTTTGAAACAATTCCACCCTTATTTTCTTTTGTTGGTTTTAAATGTTTTTTAATCATATTAATTGACTTAACTTTGATTTTATTTAATTTTCTATTAATTTCTAGTATCTCACCTGTTTTACCTTTGTCTTTGCCAGCAATGATCTTAACTTGAGTTCCTTTTTTTAAATTCATATTATAAAACCTCCGGTGCTAATGATATTATTTTTGTGTGCCCTCTTGATCTTAACTCCCTTGTTACTGGGCCAAAGATTCTGGTTCCAATAGGTTCACCTTTATCATCTGTTAAAACTACGGCGTTTGTATCAAACTGAACCTTCGAACCATCATTTCTATAAATTTCTTTTTTTGTTCTTACCACCACGGCTTTATGAACTGCACCTTTTTTAACTTTCCCTTTTGGAATAGCGTCTTTTACACTAATCACAATAATGTCCCCAACAGATGCGTATCTTCTTTTTGATCCACCCAAAACTTTAATGCACTCAACTCTTTTTGCTCCTGTATTGTCAGCAACAGCTAATTCTGTTTGTATCTGTATCATTTATCTATTACCTGCCAAGTTTTTTTTTTAGAGAAAGGTTTGCTCTCAACGATAGATACCTTTTCACCCTCCTTAAATTTATTTTTTTCATCATGAGCATGATACTTTTTGGATCTTTTAATTATTTTTTCATAAAAAGGATGCTTAAACTTTCTAATAACCTCAACAACCACTGTTTTATTATTTTTAGCACTCGTTATAGTTCCCTTTAAAATTTTTTTCGTCATTTAATATTCCTTAAAGTTGTATATATTCTTGCTACTTTTTTTTTTATTTGATTGTATTGTGCTGGATTAGTAATTTGATTGTTTATCTTTTTAAATCTGATGTTAAACAAATCCTTCTTAAGTGTTAAAATTTTTTTCTCCGCTTGATCTTTTGTCAATTTTTTATCTTCTTTTTTTTTTGCCATATCTATCTCTTTATAAACTTTGTTTTAATTGGTAATTTTGCAGATGCTTTATAAAGCGCTTCTTTAGCAACTGCTTCTGAAACACCATCAATTTCAAAAATTATTCTTCCAGGTTTTACTCTACAAGCATAATATTCAGGCGATCCTTTTCCTTTTCCCATTCTTACCTCTGTTGGTTTTTTTGAAACAGGTATATTAGGGAAAATTCTTGTCCAGACTTTTCCAGTTCTTTTCATGTATCTAGTTAAAGCTACTCTGGCTGCTTCTATTTGTTTACCTATTATTCTTTCAGGCTCAATTGCTTTTAAACCAAATTGCCCATAATTTAATTTGACTGCTCTAGAGGCGTTACCATGTATCCTTCCTTTAAAAGCTTTCCTAAATTTAGTTCTTACTGGTTGAAGCATTTTTTACCCTTTCCTTTTTCTCTTTATCAACGTCTTTAGCCATAAGTTCACCTTTATAAATCCAAACTTTTACACCTATAATTCCGTATGTTGTGAGAGCTTCAGCAAACCCGTAATCTATATCAGCTCGCAAAGTATGTGAGGGTATACTCCCCTCTCTTAGCCACTCAGTTCGAGCTATTTCATTTCCAGCTAATCTTCCACTCAACATTACTTTAATACCTTTGGCGTTCAATCTCATAGCAGATTGCATTGCTCTTTTCATTGCTCTTCTATAAGCGACTCTCTTTACAAGTTGTTGAGCAATATTTTCCGCAACTAAGTTTGAATTTAGCTCTGGCTTTTTAATTTCCTTAATATTAACATTTACATCTCCATTAGTAATTTTCATTATATTTTTTTTTATCTTCTCTATGTCAGCGCCTTTTTTACCAATTACAAATCCAGGTCTTGAGGTATGAATTGAAACAGTACATTTCTTTGAGGACCTCTCAATAATAATTTCTGAGACGCCAGAATTAATTATATTCTTTTTTATATATTGTCTTATCTTAAAATCTTCTATTAAATATTTTCCAAAATCTCTTTTTTTTGCAAACCAAGTAGAGTCCCATCCTCTATTTATACCTAGTCGAAGACCTATTGGATTTATTTTTTGACCCATTATTTACCCTCTTTTATATTTTTTTTTTCTTCTAGAACAACAGTAATTCTACTAAAAGGTTTTTTTATTGGACTTGCTCTACCTTTTGCTCTTGGTCTATATCTTTTCATTACCAAAGACTTTCCAACAAAAGCTTCTTTGATAAATAAATTGTCAATATCAAATTGATGATTATTTTCAGCATTTGAAATTGCTGATCTTACAGTTTTGCTTACATCTTTAGCAATTCTCTTTCTAGTAAATTCTAAATCTTTTAAAGCGATATCAACTTTTTTTCCTTTAATAAAGTTACATACTAAAGCTAGCTTTCTTGGACTTGTTCTTACGTTTTTATTTACTGCTTTTACTAAACTAGTTTCTTTGCTCATTATTTCTTATCTCCATCAGATGCTTTTTCAGCAGCAGCTTTTTTATCTGCTGGTGTATGACCCTTAAAAGTTCTTGTTGGTGCAAATTCCCCTAATTTGTGTCCTACCATTTCCTCTGAAATAGTAATAGGAATGAAAGATTTTCCATTATGAATCATAAAGCTGTGGCCAACGAAATCAGGGATGATTGTTGAATTCCTAGACCAAGTTTTAATGGGTTTTTTGTTAGTACCATCTTTTAATTTATCAATTTTCTTAAGCAAACTTGGATGCACGAATGGACCTTTCCAAATTGATCTCGTCATTATTTATTTCTCCTCTTTCTTCTAGTAATAATTAATTTATCGCTTCTTTTAGGTCTTCTTGTCTTTAAACCTTTTGCAGATTGTCCCCAAGGAGAGACTGGGCTTCTACCACCTGAAGTTTTTCCTTCCCCGCCTCCATGAGGGTGATCGACTGGATTCATTGCAACTCCTCTAGTTTGAGGCCTTTTTCCTCTCCATCTATTTCTACCAGCTTTTCCAATTTTTATATTTTTTTGATCAGAATTAGAAACAGATCCAATTGTGGCTAAACATTTAAAACTTGTTTTTCTAGTTTCACCGGATGAAAGCTTTAATATAGCATATTCATCATCGAAACCTGAGAGTGTAACAGAAGAACCTGCGGATCTTGCTAATTTTGCACCATTTCCAGGAATTAGTTCAACGTTATGAAGAACTGTACCTGGGGGAATGTCTCTTAATTCTAGACAGTTTCCAATTTTAATTTCAATATTTTTGCCAGATTCAATAGTATCTCCTTTTTTTAAACCTTGCGGACAAATGATATAAGATCTTTCCTTATCTTTATAAATAATTAAAGCTATGAAAGCAGTTCTATTGGGATCGTATTCTATACGTTCAACTACACCAACAATATTTTTCTTTTTTCTATAAAAGTCTATAATTCTATATTTATGTTTCGAACCACCTCCTATATGTCTTGAAGTAATTCTTCCATAATTATTCCTTCCTCCTGTGAAATTTTGCCCTTTTGTGAGAGGTTTGAATGGGGCGCCTTTCCATAAACTACTTTTATCTAATACAACTGTTCCTCTATTTGATTTTGTATAAGGTTTAAATGTTTTTAATCCCATAAATTAAATCCCCGATGTTAGATCAATACTTTGACCTTTTTTTAAAGTGATAATTGCCTTTTTATAACCTGTCTTGTAACTTTTTCTTCCTTGTTTTACTTTTAATTTAGATTTTTGATTTATGATATTTACTTTTATTACATTCACTTTGAATAATTTTTCAATGTTTTTTTTAATAATTTTTTTATTAGCTTTTACATGCACTTTAAAAACGCTCTTATTTTGTTCAGACAAAATTGTAGCTTTTTCAGTAATTATTGGATGTCTTATAGAGTCAATGTAATTAATTTTTTTCATTTAAAAAACTTTCTTGAATTTTTTTTGCTGATGATGATGTAATTATAACATTTTTATATTTAAAAAGATCATAAACATTTGTACCGTTATCATTAATCAATTTTACATTTTTAATATTTCTAGCTGACTTATTAATATTTTTTAAGGAGTCTTTATCTGAAATTATAAGAGTATTTGCTAAATTATTTTTGAGTAAAAATTTATTGAAGTCTTTAGTTTTTTTAATCTCTTTTTTTACATCTTCGAGTATATACAAGTTTTTTTCTAAACTCTTTTTAGATAAGGTTTGAGCTATAGCTAATTTTCTAACTTTTTTGTTTATCTTTTTATTTTTATACACCGCACCCTTTGGACCATGCGCAACTCCACCACCAACAAAAATTGGGGCTTTTTTACTTGCGTGCCTAGCGCCACCACTTCCCTTTTGTGCCACTATTTTTTTTGTTGATCCTTTAATTTCATTTCTTTGTTTGGTTTTTGCGGTTCTTGACTTTGAATGATTTAATTGCCAGTCAATGACAAATTTTATTAATTTATAATTAATCTTTAATTTCAATAACTTATCAGAAATTTCCATTTGGCTACTTTGAGTGCCGTCGATGTTTAATACAGGTAATTTCATTTATTTTTTACCTTTCTTTGCAGCAGCTGCTTTAATTTTAGCTTCATGCTTTTCTTTAATTGTTTTTCTTGTTACGTTTTTTACAGATTCTCTTAAAAAAACTGTTGAATTTTTTGCTCCTGGTATTGAACCTTTTAAATATAATAAATTATTGTCTAAATCAGATTTTATTACCTCCAAATTTAATATTGTTCTGAGTTTATCTCCCATATGGCCTGCCATTTTTTTTCCTTTAAAAACTTTACCAGGATCTTGTCTCTGACCTGTAGATCCGTGAGATCTATGTGAAACAGATACACCATGAGAGGCCCTTAATCCTCCAAAATTCCATCTTTTCATAACACCAGCAAAGCCTTTACCAATTGTTTTTGATCTTACATCTAAAAATTTTTTATCTTTAAAGATTTCTATACCTAATTCGTTACCCTCTTTATATTGATTTACATCCTCAATTCTAAACTCTTTTAAAATTTTTTTAGGTTCTGTATTTTTTTTAGCAAAATATCCTTTCATTTGCTTTGTCAATTTTGAATTTTTTAATTTAAAAAAGCCTATTTTAATTGCATTATAACCTCTTTTTTCTTTAAAAATTATATCCAACACTCTGCCTTTTTCTACCTTTATGACAGTTACAGGAACTGACTGGCCTGTTTCCATAAATTCCCTAGTCATTCCAATTTTTGTTCCAATTAATCCTATGCTCATAAGTTTAAATCTTAATTTCAATATCAACTCCTGAAGCCAAATCTAATTTCATCAAAGCTTCGACCGTCTGTGGAGTTGGTTCAATAATATCAATCAATCTTTTGTGAGTACGAGACTCAAATTGCTCCCTGCTTTTTTTATCAATATGTGGAGATCGGAGAACAGTATATCTCTCTATTCTCGTTGGTAATGGAATAGGTCCTTTCACTTGCGCTCCAGTCCTTCTAGCAGTGTTCACAATTTCCTCAGTTGATAAATCGAGGATCTTGTTATCATATGCTTTTAAATGTATTCTAATATTTTGGTTTTCCATAATTTAAGCCAGTTTTTTTGTAACTTCATCTTGAACGTTTTGAGGAACTTTATCATAGTGACTAAATTGCATGGTGTATTGCGCTCTGCCTTGAGTTGAAGATCTCAAATTATTTATGTAACCAAACATATTAGCTAAAGGGACAACTGCGTTAATAGCTGTTGCATTACCTCTTGGTTCAGTCGACCCAACTTGCCCCCTACGGCTATTTAAGTCACCTATTACATCTCCCATAAATTCTTCTGGTGTAACTACTTCAACTTTCATCATTGGTTCTAACAACTTTAATGAAGCTTTTTGACAAGCTTCTCTAAAGCAAAATCTGCTTGCAATTTCAAAAGCCAAAACACTGGAGTCAACATCGTGATGTAAACCATCTAAAATTTTTACTTTATAATCAATTATTGGAAAGCCTGCTAATATACCGCTATCAGAAACGCTCTCTACACCTTTTTCTACACCAGGTATAAATTCTTTAGGAATAGCTCCACCTTTTATTAAGTTTTCAACTTCTCTTCCTTTTCCAGCCTCTAGAGGTTCAACGCTAAGTTTTACTTTTGCAAATTGGCCTGCTCCACCACTTTGCTTTTTATGTATATATTCCATTTCGGCAGTTCCTAAAATTGTTTCTCTATAGGCTACTTGAGGAGCTCCTACATTAGCTTCAACTTTAAACTCCCTTTTCATTCTGTCCACGATTATATCTAAATGTAACTCACCCATTCCTTTGATTATTGTTTGGCCAGACTCTTCATCTGAAGAAACTCTGAACGATGGGTCTTCTTTAGCTAATCTAGCCAAAGCCTCACCCATTTTTTCTTGATCCCCCTTAGTTTTAGGTTCAACAGCTATTTCTATAACTGGATCAGGAAATTCCATTGGTTCTAACAATACTGGGTTTTGAGAGTCACACAAAGTATGCCCCGTTATAGTATGTTTTAAACCAGCTAAAGCTACAATATCTCCTGCGCTTGCAGTTTTGATATCTTCTCTACTATTTGCATGCATTAGAAGCATTCTTCCTATTCTCTCATTTTTATCCTTAGATGAATTCAATATTGATGTACCTGTATTTAATGTTCCTGAGTAAATACGTATAAAAGTTAATGAACCTACAAAGGGATCGTTTGCTACCTTAAAAGCAAGAGCTGAAAACTTTTCTTTCTCCTCAAACTTCATTGTAACTTTATCTTCTGAGCCTACTTTAGTCCCTTCAATTGATTTTAAATCACTAGGACTTGGAAGATAATCAATAACAGCATCTAATAATGGTTGAACACCTTTGTTTTTAAAAGCAGACCCGGTCAATATAGGTACAAAATTAAAATTTAAAGTACCTTTCCTGATGCATTTAATTAGCTCTTCCTCTGAAGGTTCTTTGCCATCTAAATATGCTTCCATTAATTTTTCGTCTTCCTCAACAGCAGTTTCAACCAAGTTTTGTCTATAATTTGTGGCTTTGTCTTTTAAATCAGCAGGAATTTCAACATAATCAAATTTTGCTCCTAGATCTTCATTTTGCCAAACTACCCCTTTCATTTTTACAAGATCTATTACACCCTTCAGGTCAGCTTCCGAGCCTATTGGGAGTTGGAGAGGAAGAGGTTTGCAGCCCAACCTATCTTTAATCATATCTACACATCTATAAAAATCTGCACCGGTTCTATCTAATTTATTAACAAAACAAATCCGGGGAACTTTATATTTATCCGCTTGTCTCCAAACAGTCTCTGATTGAGGCTCAACTCCTGCTACTCCATCAAAAACTGCTACAGCTCCATCTAATACTTTTAGAGATCTTTCAACTTCAATTGTAAAATCTACGTGTCCAGGGGTATCAATAATATTGATTCTATGATCTCTCCAAAAACAAGTCGTTGCAGCTGAGGTGATAGTTATACCTCTCTCTTGTTCTTGTTCCATCCAATCCATTGTAGCAGCACCGTCATGAACTTCACCAATTTTATGACTTTTACCAGTATAATATAATACTCTCTCAGTTGTCGTTGTCTTGCCAGCATCGATGTGCGCCATGATGCCAATGTTTCTATATTTATCTAAAGTATATTTAGTCATAAGTTTTTACCATCTAAAATGGGCGAATGCCTTATTAGACTCTGCCATTTTGTGAGTATCCTCTCTCTTTTTAATTGCTGAACCTTTGTTTTGAGAGGCATCTATTAACTCGGCATAAAGTTTATCGGCCATAGTTTTATTTTTTCGTTTTCTTGTAGCATCCATAATCCATCTAAGTGCCAAAGCTTGGCCTCTTTTTGTTTTAACCTCAACCGGAACCTGATATGTAGCTCCACCAACCCTTCTTGATCTACACTCTAAATTAGGTTTAACATTACTTATAGCTGTGTTGAATATTTTTATTGGGTCCTCATTTTTTTTTGATTTTATTTTATCAAGAGCTCCATATAATATTTTTTCAGCTGTTGATCTTTTCCCATCATACATAATTGAATTTATGAATTTTGAAATAACTTCAGAATGAAACTTTGGATCGGGATAAATCTTTCTTATTGGTGCTTTTCTTTTTCTAGACATAAATTATTTTGGTTTTTTAGTACCGTATAGGGATCTTCTTTGTTTTCTATTTGCGACTCCCTGTGTATCAAGGTTGCCTCTAAGAATATGATATCTTACTCCAGGTAAATCTTTAACTCTTCCACCGCGAAGTAAAACTACAGAATGCTCTTGTAAATTATGACCTTCACCTGGAATATATGCAGTTACTTCAAAACCATTCGATAATCTTACTCTAGCTACCTTTCTTAACGCAGAATTAGGTTTTTTTGGTGTAGTTGTATAGACTTTAATACAAACACCTCTTTTCAGAGGTTGTTTTTCTAAAGCTGGAACTTTATTTCTTGCGACAGGTTTAATCCTACTTTTTTTTATCAATTGGTTAATTGTTGGCATAATTATATTTTGAAGTGAAAGTAAGAATAACCAGGTATTATTTGTTAGTGTTTAAGGTTATAATCCACCTTACTTCTAACATTCAAAATTTGCCGTAAATTATCATCCAACTGCTAAAAGTCAATATTTATTCAGTAAATAGATAGGTTTAAGCAGTCTGGTCAGGGGCTACAGGAGCGGATTCTAGCTCTTGTTTTTTTAATTCTTCAATCCTAGCTTTATCAAGTTCTCTAGCCTGTTTATCCCACTCGATTTTTGTAAGTCCAGTTCCTGCAGGAACCAATCTTCCAACTATAACATTTTCTTTTAAACCCTCTAAAGAGTCTGTTTTTCCTTTAATAGAAGCGTCAGTCAAAACTCTAGTAGTTTCTTGGAATGATGCAGCAGAAATAAACGAATTAGTCTGTAATGAAGCTTTGGTAATTCCTAATAACACTCTCTCAAAGGAGGCGGGTTTTTGCTTATTTTTTCTTAAGTTTTCATTAATTTGATTAATATCAAGAAGATCTATGACCTCACCTGTTAATAATTCGGAGTCGCCTGGCTCTTTAACCTCTACTCGTTTCAACATTTGTCTAACAATTGTTTCTATATGTTTATCATTTATTACTACACCTTGAAGCCTATAAACTTCTTGGACTTCAGTTACAAAATATTCAGTAAGTTTTTCAACACCTAGAATTCTTAGGATATCATGTGGTGCTGGACTACCATCTAAAAGATATTCTCCTTTTTTAATTTTCTCTCCCTGATTAAAGTTTACATGTTTGCCTTTTGGAATTAGATAATTAGATGTTTCTCCATTGGGAGATGCAATTGAAATTTTTTGTTTTCCTCTAACTTCTTTTCCAAACTGAATAACTCCATCATTTTCTGCTATAATTGCGCTATCTTTAGGTCGTCTAGCTTCAAATAATTCAGCAACTCTTGGTAAGCCTCCGGTAATATCTTTTGTTTTTGAAGTTTCTTTTGGAAGTCTTGCTAAAACATCTCCCGCTGAAATTTTTTGACCATCCTTTACAGAGAGGATTGTGTCAGGTACTAAATAATATCTCGCCTCGTTTCCATCAGCTTTTTTTATAATTTCTTCTTTTTCATTTCTTAGCGTGATTCTGGGTTTAAGTTCAGAGTTTTTTGACGAGGATTTCCAATCTGTTACTGACTTAGATGAAAGGCCCGTAGCATCATCTAATGTCTCAGTTAAAGAGCTACCTTCCATTAAATCCATATAATTAACTATTCCGCCAGTCTCTGCAATTACCGGAAGAGTATATGGGTCCCATTCTGCAATTTTTTTTCCTTTCTGAATTTTATCTCCGTCTTTAAAAAATAATTTCGATCCATAATTTACTTTGTAAATTGCAAGTTGCCTTCCGTTTTCGTCTTCTATACTTAACTGTGTATTTCTTCCCATTACGATAGTATTTTTCTTAGAGTCTTCAATGAGATTTTTGTTAATTATATTAAGTTTCCCGTTTGTTTGAGCTACTATTTGAGACTCTTCTTTAATTTGTGCCGTGCCCCCTACGTGAAATGTTCTCATTGTTAATTGTGTTCCAGGTTCACCTATTGATTGAGCAGCTATCATTCCAACTGCTTCCCCTACACTTACTAATTTACCTCTAGCTAAATCTCTTCCATAGCAAACCTGACATACTCCTCTAGTTGAAGCACACGTAATGACTGAATATACATTAACTGATTTTACTCCAGCAGCATCTATTTTTTCACAATCAAATTCGTCAATTAGTTTATCTTTTTTGATAATTATTTCTCCTGTTACAGGATTTTTAATATTTTCCGCTATTACTCTTCCTAGAACTCTTTCAGATAAACTTACTAAAATGTTACCACCTTCTATAATTTCAGATATATTTACTGACGATCTTTTTTTAGGATCGCATTCAGCTTTTGTAATTTGAACATCTTGAGCAACATCACATAATCTTCTAGTTAGATAACCTGAATTTGCAGTTTTCAAAGCGGTGTCCGCTAACCCTTTTCTTGCACCATGTGTTGAGTTAAAATATTCTAAAACCGATAGACCCTCTTTAAAATTTGAAATTATTGGAGTCTCTATAATTTCTCCTGACGGTTTAGCTATTAATCCTCTCATTCCAGCTAACTGTTTCATTTGCGCTTGTGAACCTCTAGCACCAGAGTCAGCCATCATATAAACTGAATTTGTTTCTATTCTGTCATCTTCATATATCTTTTCAGCTGAAGATATTTCTTTCATCATCTCATTTGCAACTGTATCTGTACATTTAGACCAAACATCTACAACCTTATTATATTTTTCACCTCGAGTAATTAGTCCGTCTGAATACTGTTTTTCGTATTCCTCTATTTGTTTTTTAGTGTTGTTAATTAAGTTTTCTTTTGTATTTGGAATTATTAAATCGTCTTTACCAAAAGATATTCCAGCTTTAAAAGCATGTTTAAAACCTAAATCTTTAATTCTGTCGCAGAAAATAACAGTCTCTTTTTGTCCACAATATCTAAAAATAGTATCTATAACCTCTGAAACATTTTTTTTAGTTAAAAGTTTGTTTATTAGATTAAATTTAATATTTGAATTTTTAGGTAATAAATTAGCTAAAAGAAATCTGCCAGCAGTGCTTGTGTATTTTTCAAAAATTTTATTACCTTCTAAGTCTATTGTTTCAAATTTAGAGACAATAAGTGAGTGTAAGCTAATTGACTTATTTTCTAATGCTTGCTCAATCTCCTCTACGCTGGAGAAAATTCCTTTTGGTTTTTTTTCATTTTTTTCTGATGCTTGTGAAAGATAGTAAATTCCTAATACGATATCCTGACTTGGCACAATAATAGGCTTTCCGTTTGAAGGACTGAGAATGTTGTTGGTTGACATCATTAATACTCTAGCTTCAAGTTGTGCCTCTAAACTTAAGGGGATATGAACAGCCATTTGATCTCCATCAAAGTCAGCGTTGAATGCTGCGCAAACTAATGGATGAAGCTCTATAGCGTTACCTTCTATAAGTTTTGCCTCAAAAGCTTGCACACCTAACCTATGAAGGGTTGGAGCTCTATTTAAAATAATTGGATGTTCCCTAATAATATGTTCAAGGGAGTCCCAAACCTCGCTTTTCTCTTTTTCAACTAATCTTTTTGCTTGCTTAATGGTTGTTGCTAAACCTAATTTATCTAATCTTGCATAAAGAAAAGGTTTAAATAATTCAAGAGCCATTTTTTTCGGAAGACCACATTGATGTAACTTAAGTTCGGGCCCAACTACAATTACTGATCTACCCGAGTAATCAACCCTTTTACCAAGTAAATTTTGCCTAAACCTACCCTGTTTACCTTTTAACATCTCTGCCAATGATTTTAATGGACGTTTTCCTGTGCCAGTTATAACTCGACCTCTTCGACCGTTATCAAATAAAGCATCTACTGACTCCTGAAGCATTCTTTTTTCATTTCTAACAATTATATCTGGAGCTTTAAGATCTAATAATCTTTTTAATCTATTATTTCTATTAATTACTCTTCTGTACAAATCATTTAAATCTGAAGTGGCAAATCTACCTCCATCTAATGGTACAAGAGGTCTAAGTTCTGGTGGAATTACAGGTATCGATGTAAGTATCATCCATTCTGGTTTATTTCCAGATGCGATAAAGGACTCGATTAATTTTAACCTTTTTATAGTTCTTTCTTCTGTTACTTTAGATTTTATCTCTAATAGAGACTCTCTTAGTTTTTTTTGTTCTTTTTTTAAATCTAAATTTACTAATATCTCTCTGACAGCTTCAGCTCCAATGCCTGCTGTAAAAGCATCTTCTCCAAATTCCTCTTGGGCTTTTAAAAGTGCTTCCTCAGAGATAAGCTGGCCTTTTTTAAGAGTTGTTAAACCAGGCTCAACAACAATAAAACTCTCAAAATACAAAACTTTTTCCACTTCTTTAAGTTTCATATCAATTGCTAAAGATATTCTACTTGGCAATGATTTTAAAAACCAAATGTGAGCTACTGGGCAAGCTAAGTCTATATGTCCCATTCTTTCTCTACGTACGTTTGATTTTGTCACCTCCACTCCACATTTTTCACATATAATTCCTCTAAACTTCATTCTTTTATATTTTCCACACAAACATTCATAATCTTTTACAGGACCAAATATTCTTGAACAAAACAAACCATCTTTTTCAGGTCTAAAAGTTCTATAGTTTATAGTTTCAGGTTTTTTTATTTCGCCGTATGACCATGACTTAATTTTTTCAGGACTTGCTAAAGTAATTTTAATACTATCAAAAGAATTTTCTTGTGGTAAATTTTGATTATCAAAACTTTTTGTTAAATTTTTTTCCATATTTAGTTTAACTCTATATTTAAACCTAACGCACGTATTTCTTTTACAAGAACGTTAAATGACTCTGGAACTCCAGACTCAAAATTATTATTTCCCTTTACTATTGTTTCATATACTTTTGTTCTTCCTGCCACATCATCAGATTTTACAGTAAGTATTTCTTGTAAAGTGTATGAAGCGCCATAAGCCTCTAAAGCCCAAACCTCCATTTCTCCAAACCTCTGTCCTCCTGATTGAGCCTTTCCACCTAACGGTTGTTGAGTCACTAAACTATATGGTCCTGTAGACCTAGCGTGAATTTTATCCTCTACTAAATGATTTAATTTAAGCATATAAATTATTCCTACTGTTACTGGTCTGTCGAACCTTTCACCAGTTTGCCCATTCCAAAGATGAGTTTGTCCTGTTTTAGGTAAATTAGCTAATTCTAACATTTTAGTAATCGCCTTGGTACTTGCACCATCGAAAACTGGTGTAGCTATAGGTACTCCATTAGATAAATTCTGAATTAATTCGGCTATTTCTTTATTTGATAATTTCGAAACAACGTTTTCATAGTATTTATCACCGTAAATTTCTTTAAGTTTTATTTTTATTTTATCAATTTCTTTTTCGAAATTTTTTAAATATTCTTTGATTTGGTCCCCTAATTCTGAACACGACCAACCCAGGTGTGTTTCTAATATTTGTCCAACATTCATTCTACTTGGAACACCCAAGGGATTTAAAACTATATCAACTGGCTTACCGTTATCCATGTAAGGCATATCTTCCACAGGAACAATTTTACTTACCACACCTTTGTTTCCGTGTCTTCCAGCCATTTTATCTCCTGGCATTAATCTTCTTTTTACCGCAACAAAAACTTTAACTACTTTCATTACCGTAGGTAGCAAATCATCACCCTGTTGAATTTTCGTAACTTTATCTTCAAATCTTAATTTGATATCTTCAGATGCATTTTCAAACTGATTTTTAAGCTTTTCTAAGTTGGAATTAATTTCATTATTCTGAAATGATATTTTCCATAAATCTTTTAGATTTAAATCTTTAAAGTCATTTTTATTTAGAGTTGTACCAGGTTTTAACTCTTTAAATTGTTTATTTATACTTTGTCCAGACAATAAATCTATTGCTCTTAATTTAATGTTTCTATTAAGTATTTCCTCTTCAACCTTTTTATCTTCCTGAACTGACTCTATTTCAGCTCTTTCTATCGCGATAGACCTCTCGTCTTTTTCAATTCCATGTCTATTAAAAACCCTTACATCGATTACTACTCCGGTGCTACCTGAGGGTAATTTAAGTGAAGAGTCTCTCACGTCGGTTGCTTTTTCACCGAATATTGATCTTAATAATTTTTCCTCAGGACTAGAAGATGTCTCACTTTTAGGGGTCACTTTTCCGACTAATATATCGCCAGGTTTAACTTCTGCACCTACATACACAATTCCTGACTCATCTAAATTTCTTAAGCTTTCCTCGCTAACATTTGGGATGTCTCTTGTAATTTCCTCTGCTCCTAGCTTCGTGTCTCTTGCCATTGACTCATATTCCTCTATGTGTACTGAGGTAAAAACATCATCAGTTACACATCTCTCGGATATAAGTATCGAGTCTTCAAAGTTATAACCTTGCCAGGGCATAAAAGCTACGGTCACATTTTTACCTAAGGCTAACTCTCCTAACTTGGTAGCAGGACCATCAGCTATTATATCGCCTCTTTTAATTTTATCGCCAACTTTTACAAGCGGTTTTTGATTTATACATGTATTTTGATTTGATCTTTGAAATTTTGATAGATTATAAATATCTACTGCTGATTGAGATAAGTCTGTTACCTCAGTCGCTTTAACCACAATTCTTTTACCATCAATTTTATCAACAATACCATTTCTTTTTGCTACAATAGTTACTCCTGAGTCTAAAGCTACATCAGACTCGATGCCTGTGCCAACTAAAGGTGACTCTGGTTTTAAAAGTGGCACAGCCTGTCTCATCATATTTGAGCCCATTAATGCTCTATTGGCATCGTCGTTTTCCAGAAATGGTATCAATGCTGCTGCAACTGAAACTAATTGTTTTGGAGAAACATCAATAAAGTCAATATTATCTTGGTTAGATAATTCGAAATTAAGATTTTTTCTACACGCGACAAGTTCTTCTGTGAAAGATCCATCTTTGTTTAAAGATGAATTAGCTTGGGCAATGGTATATTTTTCTTCCTCAATAGCAGATAAATATTTAATCTCAGAAGTAACTTTTCCATTTACTACCTTTTTGTAAGGACTTTCAATATACCCGAATTTGTTTACTCTACAATAAGTTGCTAAACTATTGATGAGACCAATGTTTGGTCCCTCTGGTGTTTCAATTGGGCAAATTCTTCCATAATGAGTTGGGTGCACGTCTCTCACTTCAAATCCTGCTCTTTCTCTAGTCAGGCCGCCAGGGCCTAGAGCTGATACTCTTCTTTTATGAGTTATTTCAGATAATGGATTTGTTTGATCCATAAATTGTGAAAGTTGAGATGTGGCAAAAAAATCTTTTAAAGATGTAGTTATTGGTTTTGCATTGATCAAATCTTGCGGCATAGCTGACTCGATCTCTAAAAATGTAGACATTTTTTCTTTTACTGTTCTTTCCATTCTTAGCAACCCAATTCTAAATTGATTTTCAACTAATTCTCCAACTGATCTAACTCTTCTGTTTCCAAGATGATCGATATCATCTACATCTCCTTTACCGTCTCTTAAGTCTAACATAAATTTTATTATGGCTATAATGTCTGAATTTTCTAAAATTGTTTTTTTAGGACTTGTCTTCAAGTCAAGTTTTGAATTAAGTTTTACTCGACCTACTTCAGATAAATCATATCTCTCTTTTTTAAAATATAAATTTTTAAAAATTTCCTCTGCAATTTCAAGAGATGGGGCCTCTCCTGGTCTTAATACTTTATAAATATCACTTAAAGCGTCGGATTTATTAAAATTTTTATCTATCTTTAAAGTTTCTAAAATATATGGGCCCTTATTAATTGGATCAATATTTACAATGCTTATTTTTTTTTCTTCTTGATGAATAATTTTTTCAAGCTGCTCCTCTGTTAAATCAAATCCCGCAGCTATTAATACAGATCCAGTCTTATCTTTTATATCTTTACCTATATATTTCCCGATAAGTTCATCATTTGAAACAGCAATAGACTTCAAACCTTTTTCCTCAAGTTTTTTTGCGATAACAATATTTAATTTTTCTCCTTTAGATAAAACCTTTTTTCCACTATTACTATCTATTAAATCGTAAGATAATTTAATTGGTCTTTTATAATTTTCAGAATTGAAAATAGTAACCCAAAACTTTTTTACTGAGTCGTAAGTATAGTCGTTAACTGTGTAAAAAGTTTCAATTATTTTTTCTTTTGTGTAACCTAATGCAAATAGGATAGTTGTGATAGGTAATTTCTTTTTTCTATCTATCCTAAAATATAATATATCCTTGGGATCAAACTCAAAATCTAACCACGAACCTCTGCTAGGTATTATTCTACAATTGAATAAAAGTTTTCCGCTAGCATGGGTTTTCCCTTTATCATGATCAAAAAAAACTCCAGGGCTCCTATGCATTTGATTTACAACAACTCTTTCAACGCCATTCGTAATAAATGTTGCGCTAGGTGTCATAAGTGGTAAATCCCCAATAAATACTTCTTGCTCTTTAGCTGATAGAATTTGTTTAGTGTTATTTTCAGTATCTATGTCATAAACAACTAATCTTAAATTAGCTTTTAGTGCAGCGGCATAAGATAGGCTTCTTTGTTTACACTCTATTACATCAAATTTTGGTTTTTCTAGTTTATATGAAATATATTCTAATGTAGATTTATCATTTCCATCATCTATCGGAAAAATACTTTTAAATACTCTATCAATACCTTTGGATAAATCGTTTAATTGATCGTTGATAGACTTAGATTGAAGAAACTCATTGTAAGAATTTTTCTGAACCTCAATCAAATTCGGAATTGATAGCCCTTCAACTAGTTTACCAAAGTTTTTTCTAATATTTTTCTTTTGAGTAAAAGATAATTGCATTAAATATAAAAATTTTATTGCAAGATTATACCTACAATAAAAAATAATAAATTTTGTTTACTTTAATTCTACTTTAGCTCCAGCTGCTTCAAGTTTTTTCTTAAATTCTTCAGCATCTTTTTTAGCTACTCCACCTTTGATCTCTTTTGGAGCTGCTTCAACTAAATCCTTTGCTTCTTTTAAACCCAAACCAGTTATTGCTCTCACTTCTTTAATTACGTTTATTTTTTTATCGCCAGCTGCTGCTAAGAAAAGTGAAAATTCTGATTTTTCCTCGCCTGCCGGTGCTGCTGCTGCACCTGCTGGTGCTGCTGCGACTGGAGCTGCTGCTGTTACACCCCATTTTTCTTCAAGTTGTTTTGATAACTCTGCTGCCTCTACTACTGTTAAAGTCGAAAGTTCATCTATAATCTTATTTAAATCTGCCATTATTTGATCCTATGAATTAATTTTTTAAACTCTTTGCGCGCGCTAAATTAGCAATTTTTGAGCCAGGTGCAAGTAAAATACTAACTAATTTTTGAGCAGGAGATGCCAAAAT
>MDSZ01014660.1_pt1 | contig 26435 bp, 49 predicted proteins | sample 811201 | NCBI WGS metagenome assembly MDSZ01 (sample SAMN05326647, study PRJNA326480) | marine metagenome | isolation source: seawater | place: Indian Ocean: North | collected 2010 | reverse complement strand
TATGCAACACAAGACACTCAAAGTTTTCAGAAGATTCTCGGACCCATTTGTTCGACGGATGGTTCACATGCGTTGACCGATAGGGGGCCACTTTATCATCATACAAAACATTGATTGCTGTGCACAACATTTGGCAACTCTCTAATACCATCTTAACAACACGATAATTATCTTGGCTCCTGGCCGACTCAATCCAGTCGATACTGCCGTCAGAATGTTTTTCGATTGCAAATATATTCATCATAGCCTCCACGCTTATATGATACTTTGAAAAAAAATTTGTAGAAAAAAATTGCGATCCGCGTTTTTGCTTATACAAAAGGTCTAAAAAAATGGTGTGTGTGAGTAACTACACAGTGGTAGTTCGCAGCGCTCATTAAAAAGTCTCAAGAATTATATAAGATTTCTATATACGCGTTTGTGAGAAAAAGCAACCCCTTCACCTCAGAAAAAAGTGCCTTTCACCTCAGAAAAAGAGACCCCTTCTCTCCAGAAAAAAAGATGTTTCATTCCACAAAAAAAGACCCCCCACCTAATTAAAGATGAGGGGTCTAAAGCATAGGACAAAATAGTTACGATAGCGGTAACAATATTACTTGTGTATTTATATATCTCAGTTCTTCTCTTGGCTCTACGCCCTTAAGAAAGTTTCTTTGTTATCTATTATGTTGTTACGTATGCGTGAGCACACGTCCTACTAAGGCAGGATAATTCTACTTGTCTCTTCTTCTTCTACTTCTACTTCTGTTACGTCACTAGTACCTCTAGCACTAGCATCTACTTCTTCATCACCATCTGCTACTTGAATTACTCCTGCCTCTGCAAGTCCTCCTAAGAGTTGCATAAACATCATTTCCATATGATGAATTCTTTCTTGCAGTTCTCCAACGTCCCTTGCTAGAGATTGTATTACCATCGTCGTCTGGTCATTCATTTTTTATTTTTCCTTTTATTATTTGTTTCGTGAAGTGGTAGGCTTACTCGGACTCGAACCGAGAACCCTCGCTTTATGAGAGCGATGCTCTAACCTGATTGAGCTATAAGCCTATAATAAATTAATTAAAGTTCTGGCCCATAAGGATAGTATTTTTCTATGTCTGTTAGGATTAAATCATGAACAGCAAATCTTGTATCATTACTTAGTGTTTTTAATGAACCATAACTTTTGTGAGAAGGTTTATACATTCTCCCTTCTGCAATAGCCCTTCCCATTTTTTTATTAAATTGATCTGAGGGGTGACAGAAAGCTGCACCATATAGTACATGATCGCGAGTACGCTTGCGCCTGTATGCAACTGTTATACTTATGTACTCATCGCGATAATAAAAATATGCAGTATCAAGATACTCTGCTCCCAGTATCCTTTTCATCTTTATCTCTCCCAACTTGATCTTCGGTGTATGTTTTAAGAATCTTTATTTCTAAACTCGGTGTTGACTTTATCCATCTTAAATCATGCTCATCAATATTGTCATGAACGTATTCTCTATTGGTTCTAGTGTTCGTAACCTTGATCTTGTACATCTTTTTTACTCGCGGCTTTCTTTTTTTACTGCTCATAATTAGTTGGGTTTGCCGTTGTATTTCGACATTAACCTCGCACTATAATAGTACCACCGGGTCATTAAAGAAACTATAAAATTTAAATACTAAATCTCTCTGTCTTGGAGAAGATCATTCCCTCTTCCTTCTGCTTTTCTTTCTCAACAGCCTCCTTTGATTTTTCATTAGAGTACTGCTTATCTCTATGATAAAAGCTTCTTGAAGACTTATTGATCTGCTTCTTATCAGCATAACGAAGTTTTGTTATTTCCCCTCCTTTATTAAGGAAAGCATCAATTGCTTTATTAAGCTCGGCTTTCATCTCCGACTTACTTACTGTCTCATTCTCATCAGACATATCAACCTCCGTTGTTCCCAAATAGCATGCTGGAAAAAAATATTAATAGCGGGCTTATTTTGACCATGTTAAGCAGTTGTCAATCTTTTCTCCCCAGAAATCATTAGGGCAGTAAGAAGAAAACTTATATAATATAAATAACTAATGCTTTGTTTATATAAGTATTAACACTGATATACTATATGGTTTAACTATATTTCAAATTGAAATTCAATAGTATACAGAGTGTTACTTGCCATATAAGTATCGCTAAATCCGCAAGCTCAGCACCTGGTAAACTTTAAGCCGAGTTACTATGTTATCTAATAGTATATCAGTATGACTATCAATAATTAATTCATTAGTCGGAGTAACTATATTTAAATCCTTAGGGCTGCCTTCGAGATGAATTCCAAGAGACATTTCTTATATATAATAAGAGGGTTCATTAGGCCTATATAAAATTTTCTCCCCGCGTTGCGGACTATTTAAATATTAATTATATTGTATAATACTGCTATGTGGTACCGAGTAACATATACAAAGGACACGATAAGGCCTCATCTTATACATGAAGACTTATTAGATATTCATCACAGATATATATTGGAAAGATATAAGTCTGATCCAGAGCTTGTTGAGAAGACCGACAATGTCTTATTAGACCCAGGCGGAATGATTGCTATGGCTACAGAACCAGAGATAATAGTTGGTGATGAATATATAGCCGAGATAAAAGCAGAGCACATATGTATTGTGTCTGATTATTTTTTTAATAAAGAAATATATGAAATAATAAAAGAAGCATACGATAATAAAGTAGAAGATCCGAAAGTAGGAGTAAGGTTTCTAAGCGATGACTGCATCAAAGTTTATATGCAATACTATGTTGTTGTAATGAAACCAGAACACTATTTAGATATAGCATCTAAGTTAGATGATAAGTATATGTCTGGATTAGAAACTTATTTTAAAATAATAGAGAGTATGTCTTCTGTTAGTGAGATACAAGAAATAACTTACTATTTCCCTAACATAGAACCTGCCGAAGCTTAAAGTATCTATAACTAATATAGAGTTAGTAACTAAGTCTTTTATTAAAACGGCATTTTAATTTTTTTCCTGTATGCTATTATGGTACAGCGGCGACGATGAGGTTGCCGCAGCAACAATCACCAGATAGGAAAATTAAAATGTCTGATTCTACTAACATTTTTGCCGCAGAGATCAACGAGGACGTTGTCACCACCATTAAGCAGACCATGAGCGTCTCTCTTAATGATGAGGGCGAAGCCATTGTCTCTTTCGCTACTAACCGTGGTAAGGGCTCCGGTGCACAGTCTATGCGTGCCGATGACTTTGCCGAGTACGTCGAGACTCTTGAGGGCTATGTCAGCAACGGTATTGAGGAGCTTCCAGAGGAAGATATGTCTCCGGCAGAGACCGTTCGTTCAACTATTCGCCAGTCGGACGGACTCATTTCCTTCCGCGTGCGTTCGGGTAAGGGTGCAAAGCCCGCTAAGATCCCGGCTGGTGACTTCTCTGAGGTCGTTGCATTGCTTCGGTCTACTGTTGGTCCAGTAACCGCAGCTTCTGAAAAGCTTCAGGGAGCCCCCTCTGACGAAAGTGATGAGGGGTGATAACGGTCCATCTGTTATCATAAATAAAAAGAGTTAATAACTCTTAAAGGTCCCAGGGTATATAAAGTACTCTGGGGCCTTGTTTTATTTTTAATAATTTTTCTCCCCAAGTTGGGAGGTTTAATTATTACTTTAAATAAAGATTGAAGCTATACCAAATGATATAAAGGATATTAAAACTAAAAAAGAAAAAACAACTCCTGCCAAATCCCTTTGAGAGATTCCTCTCCACTCCAACCAATCTTTAAACTGTTGGTATTTATCAAACATCAGTTTAAAGCTTCTTTATTAGCAGCTAATAAGATTTGGGTATAAAATTTTTCTCCCCAAAGTTACTCCTCGGCATCAGTGGCCGGAACAATTACCCCGGCTTCTTTTAGAGCGATGATAAGATTGAGAAGTAGCCCCTCAACATAATCCATCCTACCTTCAACAGATTCGATCTTATCTAAAGTGGCCTTGTAAGTTTTGGTTAGCCTATTAACTTGGTCTTCCCATAGGTCTCTTGTCTCCATGTTTTCTCCCCAGAATTAAATTCTTATTCTCTTGAATACTTTATACCATCTGGTGGAAAGTATTTTGTATCCATATGCAGGGCCATGATTACTTTATCATTTTTTTTTATCATGGAGCCAAATGGCAGGGGTCTATAACCAAGAGATTCCTTGGACCACTTCATTACTCGCCACTCTTGGTTTTCAAAAGCAGCCCCACGCAAGTATGCGCCCGCAACAAATCCGAGGCAGAATGTGGCTGCAAACAAAATAAAGGTCAGCATTTGAAAGATTCGTAATCAAAGTCTTTAGAGCCCATGCCATCAAACAATCCGCTTCCATCAATGATATTTATGTGATCGCACGCTTCCGATGGCTGATCTCCCCATGTCATCCCACCTGAGAACATATAAGATACTCCATTGAGCTGCATACAGGCAACGTCCCTTCTATAAGGACCGAAACCATTTTCAGGGTTACCAATGAGTTCATCAACTGACTCCACCAACCTTTTCTTTACCATCTCTCTTATCTTCATACCCTTGAGATCATTCAGATTATAAAGATCCTCTTCGGACAGGTCGATGTCTTCAAACTCTTCATCGATCTCCTGGGTATAATACCACAAATAATCATATGCGATATTTTCAAGATCATCATCTGTAAGGCTGTTGATCCTATGCTGAATGATAGGCCATGCTTTTGCATAGTCATTTGGATCTTCGCAACAATAGAGAAGCATATCTGCACCCATGATCATTCTCCTTCAAATGGTGTAAGGTCAAAAGGATCTACAAAGTCTGGCATACCAGACGCCTTCTCAAACATGCCGCCCATGTCTTCTGGGCTCATACTCTTATCAAACAAGTCTGTCTGGTTCTTGTCCGGAATCTGCATATCTATAATATCTTTTATTTCATGCTCTATGATCTCACTATGAGCGAAGTGATAGTCGCAATCCTGAATGATCTCTTGAATAGTATCCTCTGTCTGGCCATCTTTTAGGTACAGCTTTACAGATAGATATACATATGTATCTTCCATTTCAAATACTCCACATTGGGGGATATAGGTCTGATCTCTTCACTACGGTAGTATGCACGCCAAGTTCATCATTTACATATTTAGAAGCAGTCATGGCTTCTTCTTTTGATAAAAAGATACGCGCGCGCACATCGCTTCCAAACCCCCTCTTATTTACAGAGGGTATGTCAAACCAAAACCTTTCGTCCCAGTGAACGCCGCTTCTTTCCAAGATATATCCGTACATCTTATTAGTCCTTCCAAACTGCAACACTCGCAATACCTGCTGATGCCCATAGCATAGCTACAGTAATAATAGCAATATATTCCATTTATTCCTCCCAGTCTTCAAAGTCTTCAAGCGGAAGTTCTACTTCGTCATAGTGCTCTCCATCAAATGTCGAGCGACCAGCATACCCCATTCCCGGCTCATAGTATTCAAGTTCAAATGTAAGGGATGGAAAATCTTTTGCAATCTTTTCAAAAAATGCAACCGGCGGGGACCAAGGGCTGTCAAAACGATACTGAAGAAAGGTAGGCTCCTGTAGCGTCAGCTCTCCATCAACATCCCATTTACATCCCCAGTTATTGGTTTGCCACCTATACCCTCCAAAGTCACGCTTCTCACCCGCGATAACTCCAAGTTTATATGCACTGTTATCATCAAAGGGGAAGCGTCGAAAGTCAAGAGGCACAGGATAAAGGGCGTTCATACAAAAATCATATTCTTTCTCATAAAGAGGAGCGGGATCTTTTACAAGTGCCTTTACACGCACATCATCATGTGCAGGCCATTCGCGTGTATCAATATCATAAAAGATATCTTTATATCCAGCATGACGACCACGAGCAGCGTTTAGAAAGGCAGCGATTGATTTCTCATCGCCAGAAACATTGAGAGTGTTTTGACACCAGTTAGGCATAATAAACGCTCCTTTAGTAAATGGGTTTGTAGTTGGGTAGAGGAACAATCTTGCCATCAAGATAAAGGTTTACGCTTTCTTCAAAACTATCCCACCAATCATTTGAGGTAACTGAACGCGGACGAGGCTCATTCATATGCTTTGACGGATCACTAAGGCTCATGACTACCTCGCAAGCATCACTATACCAAACGCCCATAAGAATAAGGTCGCCCACGTTCTTTACCATATTTGAATAAAAGTTTTCCATTACCAGTTCACCGGGTCATTAGGGTTGTATGTCTTCGTGTCTACAGTGTCAGCGTCTTTATAATGTTCTTCGGCAATAACCGCAAGCTGTCGAAGCAAAGTAGCTTTATCATCTGGATTAGATGGCAGCAGATCATCAGTATCTACATCTACTTCCTCTATTTCATAATGATTATCTCGGCAAGAGTTCATTAGCTCAAGATGATCCAGCTCACCCTCTGCATCGCTAAGGGAGTCAAAGTAGCGTGGTTCATAATCTTCGACTCTAACATAACTAACAATCTTATACTTAGTCATTGGTAACTCCATCATTTTTAGCGATCCTTTCGAGACTTGATGCGATCGAAAATAGCGGAGCACAAACAAAGAATGTAGCAAGACAAAAAACGATATAGTAAAGAAAATCCACAGTACCTCCTAATGGTTCTTGGGCCTGTTGAGATGTAATAGCATAGCTAAAAAAAGTTTCATTTAGGACTAAATGATTTTTCTCCCCTTTGTGGATTGGGGAAGAGGCTGGGTATAAAACTTTTCTCCCCGAAGGGATTATCCTATGCTTGTATTGGCGTTTCCATTCCAAACAAGAGAGTGAGTGCCTGCATGAACTTATCATCATCGCCACTAAGCACTTCTTTAGGATTTTTAAAGACAAGGTGATCGATTGGCACCTGCCTAACGTGACCAACTTCATTCGAGTCAGTTATCATTACATAGACACCATTTATAGCCCCAGTCTGTGGGCATCTGTTTTCATCTATAATAACACCATTGCCGCCGGGGACTTCTTCCCCATCATAATGTACTCTATCTTTGATTAGAACTTGTTGATTGATGTATCGCATATTATAATGATACCCCGAGCAGCAGTATTGTCAAGCTGTTTTTTGTAGATAAATTTCTCCGTTGCACAAGGCGAGACATACCTCAAGCATGTTCGACTTGCCAACAGATGCCGGATCTACAGGGATTCCCCAGTTTGTATCCTTTCCAGTATCTTGAACGAAGATCCCGCTATTAGGTGTGTTACCAAGAATATGAAAGGTTGATTCGTGATGCTTTGGAACAGTAACAGTAACTCTTCCATTCTCATCTTCCTTTACATAGGTTAGCCCAATGCGAGTAAGTTGGAGATTTGACTTTGCATATCCGAGCTTACGCATACGCGCAAAGAACTGACGACGAGTGAGTGGTTTATTAGCCATTTTTAAATGCTCCTTCTAAAGAATGTGCAACTGATACTGCACCGTCAATGATGTTTGTATAAAGTTTCTTCGCTTGTCTTGGGTTGTTGACGGACCACGCCATAACAAAAAATGATACAATAAGAATCACAAGTATAGATGGTCCGCCATTACTTTTCTTTGCCATTACTTCTTCCAACGCTCATCACGAGAGAAGATCATGCCTTCTTCACGCGCACGCGCCCGCTCAACCGCCTTTCTTGACTTTTCCGATCCGTGCTGCCTATCAAGATGATAGGACGCCCTCTGAGCCTTCTTTACAGACTTTTCATCTGCATACATAAGCTGAGTTACTTCTCCACCATCATTGATAAACTTTTGAATAGCGGCGTTCATTTCTTCTTTGGTCATAGACATAGCTGCCTCCTAAAAGATTGAGATTGAGTTAGAGTTCTTTCTGACCCTTGCCTTGCGAGGCTTAGAGGTCTTCTTTTCGATCTTCTTACTGAAGAAGAAATCCTTTTCAAAGTCGCCACTACTTATTGCTTCTTTTACCAAGTTAGAATAAATATAAAGTGGAGCAACACAGTTTAGGCCGACAAAGTTGCCACCGCCACTTCCCCTCTTATGACCAACCCAATATGGCCGACCCTTTTCGTTCCTACAGAACCTATATTCATTTCCGTTATATTCAACTACACATTCCATGATGCTCTCCCGGCTTTATTATGAAGTCTCTGCCTTCACACTGTAATAGCATCCAGAAAAAAAATATCTATAACTGGTTTATGGAGATAATAAATAAAAATGTTAAATTTTTACACCCAAAAAACACCCCACCGGGGGAGAAAGGTTTTACACCCACTTTAAAGTATGTCGCCAGGGGACTTGGGTATAAAAGTTTTCTCCCCGAACTCGCCAGTTTCCTGACGAGCCGGGCGGTAGGTTAGAGCATGTTGATCCGGTTATGCAGCTTCCGGCGAAAGTACATAGCCTTTTCGGAATCTTCAGGCAGCCTCTCCAAAAGAAGCATCGCCTCCGCACGCGCATGAAGATTATTTATAAGATCCTCGCGCATAATGTTTCGGATCATTTGGTAAAGTTCAGATCGTTCGTGTCTATTCACGCACACTCCGTGCTTATGGTTAGGAAGAAGGGTGGGGGTAGCGGCACCCCCACCCTCGGGATTAGTCTGCGCTAACAGACTCGGCAGCGTTCATAACCGCATCCACGGTCGAACGCAAGAGAGAAACAACCTCTGCGAAATCACCAGCGGGGATCTTTGCTGGCTTCGCTCCCTTGCCGCTTCTAACTCGGAAGGAGATAGTGCCGTCAGACTGCTGGATAGTAGCCCTAACGGTTTCGGCGGGAGAAAGGTTCTCCTCAACAACCTCTTCGACTCCGTTAGAAACGAAGTGCTCCAAGGTCGAAACGTACTCTGCAAAGTCAGAGGCCAGCATAGACTGAGCCCCGGTTCCCTTGCCTCGGTTGGTGGCGAAAGAGATAATCGCCTGACCCTGATCATTCAGCGAAACCTGCATGGTTCGCTTGATAACGTCCACAACGGACTCACTGATCTCGGACTGAAAGATGTTAGCCATGATAGCCTCCATGCGGTATTGGGGGTTATTCCCCTTCGCTCTTTCTAATAGCATACAGAGAACATTTAGAAATGTTATTTTTTTACACCCAAAACTCCCAGCGGGGGAGAAAACTTTTACACCCAAATGGCCAGCCTGGCGATAGAACTTTTGCACCCAAAAAATAAATATGGATGTAGAACTTTTCTCCCCAAAAAATTATTCTTCTTTGCAGTAGGATAACCCAGCCAATCAGGTAACAGGAGGAATTATGCACAACTTATGGCCACTTATTATGCTTGGGCTGTTTGCTTGCGGCAGCGAGGAAGAAGACACCGGTACGGATACCGGTGCCGAAGATACCGCGCTTGTCGAAGAAACTGCCGAAGAATAAATAATAAAACCGCAGGTAGGCATGGGTTCACAGATGCCTTACTTTCTTGATCTTGACAAGACAACTCTACTTTTAGCAATCCAACTGCTCCCATCTTCATCACTAATGCAGCGATAGGTCTTGATCCTGTATCTATCTCCACGCTTGATATGTCCACGTCTATGATCTCGTCTACACGTATGAACAGAGAGTGCGATTACTTTGGACCAAGTGCCGTCTTCAAGATCGTAACCAGAGTGCTCAAGCCAGGGCCTTTCGGCATTTTCAAGCTGCCCTTCCCTGCATGAATGTCCGCCCTCTGATGCGTGGCATCCACACTTATAATAATACTGGCCCCAATCATCCGGCACATTGTCCCAGCCCATCACTCCTCCTTTGTTTTATTTTCTAAGTCAAAAGCTCTTTTCTCAATATCTATTATTGCACGCTCAAGCTCTTCATCTGTGAGAGGCTTACATACGTCCGTAAGCCATGCCTCCAGATCTGACCTGCGTAATGCACGGGCAAGCAAGCCCACATCGTAACCCAGCTTCATCACTTCTCCCCGCCTTGGATAAGGGCCAGAAGCCTGGCCCTCTCCTTTTTGGCACCAACGTCTTTTCCAAGACGCTGATCCAGAAGCTGGAGTTGTTGCTTGGGGCTGCGCGCAGCCCTCTGCTCTGCAAGCTGAATAGCCTGCTCTCTAAGTTGCTCGCGACGAACGCGACCACGATTTATAGGCATTTAGACCTCCTTTAGTCTTTGTTGCCAGTCATTCCACTGTCTAAGCTGTGGGTCATCATCAGCGCCCCATCTTTGATTCAGCCCTTTCTCAAGCCATAGGCCTTCGTGATCCAGAGCCCACTTTACCGCATCTTCCTCGGTTTTTACACCAGAGGCATTCAGACAATCTATGAGTTCCTGATCAGTAAAGCACTCATCAATCGAGGTGCAGCTACCTCGGCCAACCATTTTGTGTTCTCTAATAGCATTGACTCGATTCATCTCTGGCTCCCATCTAAACAGTGGTTCGTTACACAGTCTAATAGCATACAGAAAATATCTACAAATGCCAACTTTTTACACCCAGGCGGCCCCCCGATACAAACTTTAGGCCCCATTACTCATCGGGGAGAAAACTTTTATACCCTACTTGTGAGGCCTGCCTACGCCCTTGAGCCTTGTAATGCCGGTGTAACCACTGACTTTCTTACCATACAGAATGATGGTGAACTGATTATTACCATTTACACTAAGAAGAAGATCTCCTGTGCACCCTGCTGTGTCATGTGCGCTATTACTTATACTGAGATTTCTCCAATCTCCATTGCCACTCAGAGATAGGCAAGGAATATCGGTATCAGCATCCCAAGATAGAGTTATTGGAAAGGCGGAGTCAGTGACTGATGCACTCCATCTAACATCGGTTATTTTAAATCTTTCATCGCCGTTTGCACCAACCAGTGTGCTTGCATCTACAAGAGTAGCAGTGTCAGCTGGATCTCCTGAGGCGGTTCCTGTTAGCATAACTACAAAGTGCTCAGCACTATCTCCCTGAACTATTACATCTGATGTTAAATCGGCCATATCAACTCCATAAACGTTTGTACATTTATGTGTTAGTATTAGTAGGGTATAAAAGTTTTCTCCCCGAAGGGAGAAGTTAAGTTTTCTTCTTCAACTTACTCTTCTTTTTTTCTTCCTGCTCATTAAGAATCTTGTTGCGCTTTTTAATCTGCTCAACAATGCCCTTGATATATGAGCGATCGGGTGTGTATACGATTTTCTGACCAAACATGATCCCTCTCCGGTGGTAAGACAGTGGGCTTTGCACCCACTTGGAGATCTCTTTGGCTGAATCTCTAAAGCCTTTGCAATCACGAAAGGTTGCGAACAACGCTATCAAGAGTGATTGCGTGTGGGTTACCCGGACCAGATCGTCCATCTTTACGATAGGAGGTAAGACGGCCATCGGCAAGCATACGGTAGATCGTCTTATCGGACACATCCAAGAGTGTGCGAGCCTCGGGAACGGTAACAACACGGAGTTTCTTCATTTTATTTCCTATCATGGGTTTGTGTAAAGGGTGAGGCACCTATAAGCCCGTGCCTCCCTGCGGCAAGATATCTCTACTCTTCTTCAGCGCTTGGCTGCAAGTTGCTTGCTGCCGCTGTCACCGGCCCAACAGTCGAGCGAAGCAGCTCTACGACCTCTGCGAAGTCACCCGCAGGAATCTTGGCAGGCTTGGCACCCTTGCCGGATCGAACTCGGAACGAAATCATTCCGTCACTCTGCCGGATTGTGGACCGAACAGTCTCCGCAGGGGAGAGGTCTTCCTCGGGAAGCTCTTCGATGCCATCAGAAACGAAGCCCTCAAGTGTGTCCACATACTCTGGGAAGTCAGAGGCACGCATTGATTGAGCGCCAGAACCCTTGCCACGATTGGTAGCAAACGATACAATTGCCTCTCCCTCATCGTTCAGTCCCACGCTCATGGTCTGCTTGATGGTGGTGATCACATCTTCATTGGTTTCGTCTTGAAAAATATTCGCCATTGTTTTTTCTCCTTCGAGCCGTCCATCGGCTTCACACTCTAATAGCATACAGAAAATATCTATAAATGTTATTTTTTTACACCCAAAATACTTTTAGGCCTTTCGAAAATACTCTAATGCCGGGGAGAAAACTTTTATATCCAAAATATATTAATATTCATCTTTTAACCCTGAAAAGGAAGATGTTATGTATAGATTATTTATACCTATAAAAGGACTGTCTTTAGTTGCCTCAAGTTTCATATGTGGATATGCAATCGGACACATCCTATATTTGATTGGATAAGAAACTTTTCTCCCCGAAGGGAGGGCCTTAGCCACAGCGATACTCCCCAGACTCTGGGTCAACCCAATAGTCTCCACCACGCGATGAGCAATAGTCGTCATAAGCATCGTGATAGTCGTCCTCGGGGTACCCATGGCCTGCGAAGGCCTCCTGATGCATTTTATAGGCGGCAGACACCACGGCGTCCATAGCCCTATCTCGGAAAGCCTTATCGCTATTAGGGGGGCTAACCGAAGTAACCTCCGAGCCTTCGATCTCGGCATAGGGGCCACAGAGGTCGGCCCAGCCCTTAACGGTGTGGCCTTCAAACTCGATAGTAACATTATACATATTCACTCCAGTTGCTGATTATAGGTGAGGTGTAAGCCTTACACCCTGTAATAGTATGGTAGAAACTTTTATAAATGTATTTTTTTTACACCCACTATCGATGATTAAAATATTTCTCGAACGTGGAGCTGGGTAAAAAACTTTTCTCCCCGAAGGGAGGGCTACTTTGAGATTAGGGACGCGCACACAAACAACCCGATCCCCGCCACAAGAACATCAGCAGCACCCATATATTCAGCCAGACCAAGAATGATTAGGATGCTTAAAAAGCCTCCAATGATTCTACGAAACATTTTGCTCATTTTATCACCACATGTCCCCGCCATTATTGGCATAGTTACGAATATCACTCAACCACTCTCGATATGGCTTTTTATGAGCGGGATCTTTGAAACGTGTAGATGTACTTTCCGCATACTTTTCACGATTAAAGTATTCACGAAAACACTTTGCATATACAGCATCTGCATTAGGCCCTTCAATAACATGCTCTGTTATTCTGGCTTCTTTGTCCCACCAGTTTTTATATCTTCTTATAAGTGTAAGTTTCATTTGTCTGGCCAATCCTCGTCACGAGCGGTTATCATAGCGCCACTCAAGTCAATAGAATGAGTGGGATCTTCCTGATTAATGTCCGCCCATACGCGCAGCCACCACTTGCCATTATAAAACTCCACCCAAACAACCCTTCCATTTTCTTCTTCTGTCATAGTGCTGAGACCTTCAATCTCAACATCCAAACAAGATTGTTTTGAATCATTATATGGAGAGTCTGAAATAAAAGCCTTAATCATTTACTTTCCCACCCCACTATATTCTCTGTACTGTTTGGGCAGCCATACATGTGTCCCAAGTCAACGGGTGCGTTGCAACACTTATAATGATCATCCTCTATCTTTGCGTTACAGCCTTCGCCCTCCATGCAATACCATTCGCCATATCCAGTACCACACCTGCGTCTGGCTTCCTCCATGACATACCTATCGCCTTCTCTGCCGCAACTCGCACACTCAAACGTATCATCCATACTAAACCAATCGGCCATTCTACCATCCTGGGTATACCCTATTAAGAAGTTTCCATTTATTATTTTCTTGAAGTTGCCACACAGACCCGCTCCATAGATTGATCCCAAACGCGTGCATACGACTGTTTGTTTCGATCTTGAAACGTCTCCCGTTCTTATCAACACCAGTTACCTTATACATGCTCATGATGCTATCCTATATATTAGTTCACAGGCGATAAAGCCAGCAAAGATTAAAATAATCGCTTCTACACGCCAACCCATACTTACTCCTGCGGCCTAAAGCCACAGAGGATCTGGCACACTTCCCAGTCAACAACGCCATCGATCTGATCTTCAACGATACTGATAAGGGAGATAAGACAATCCTGAATCTCTTGACTGGTAAGGTAGCTTGGAGGAGGTGGAACCTGAAGTTCCTCACAGCCTTCGCCAGAAAAGATAGCAAGAGTATATCCCCCGACTCCATCCATCGAGCAAACAATGACGGGCTTAGTCGTCGTATTGAACAGACTCTTGACCCTTCCCATAACAAATGATGCGTGACTTGCGCCGAACCTTTGCTCCAGTACGTCAACGGCTTTCTGCTCAATGTCGCTAATGTTTGGGCTGTATACCTCGGGATAGAAAATGGGTGCGCCTACTTGATCTCGCATTAGAACCTCCGTGTTCGTTACACGGTCTAATAGCATATAAAAAACATTTAGAAATCTATATTTTTTACACCCAAAATTCCCCAGGGGAGAAAGATTTTAATCCCAACTAAACTTAAGCTGCTTATTTTTGGGAGATAAACTTTTCTCCCCATCTGGAAGACAGCGACGACGAATAGACTCATCGGTAACAACATTTGTTACTGCTGCTTTGAATATAAAGTCAAACTCTCTAAGGGTAATAGGACCACCTTCTTCTTCCTCATCGAGAAAGATCCTTACAACCTCGCTTGCTTCTTCTAACATCTTTCGTGCCTCGGGGGTCCACTCGCTATCCCCCGAAGCATGTTCCTTAAAAAATCTTTTTGCCATCAAATCCCCCAGCCATTTGGCTCATGTCCGTGTACGGCTCTCCAGCAGTGGATAAGGTCTATAACAGAGACAGACCTAATGTCACTATCATCTACACTCTTGAAGTCGTTTGATGCCTCAAGATCACTCTGACCCTTGTCTGTAATCATGCATACCATAGCGCCTCCGTACTGCGCTCCTTCATACGTTGAGTGATCGGAGAAAACAAGGTAAGGGCCGTTATTAGTTGAAGACATTTTTACTCCTGTTGGATAATGGTACACCCGATAGGATTCGAACCTATGGCCTACCGCTTAGGAGGCGGTCGCTCTATCCTGCTGAGCTACGGGTGCGTATGATTATTTGGTACCAGCAGCCGGAATCGAACCGGCACGGCCTATGGCCGAGAGATTTTAAGTCTCTTGTGTCTACCTGTTCCACCATGCTGGCGTGTGTGTAAGTGGCTCCCCCGGCAGGACTCGAACCTACGACCCGGTGATTAACAGTCACCTGCTCTACCAACTGAGCTACAGGGGAATAAAGGCAGTCAGAGGTTATGTGACTGCCGATGTAATAAAGAGATATTACTATCTCTAACCATAAACGCATAACCATTTATGGATTTTTTTATCAACATACAGTAGCGCAGCTTTTTTTGGGGCGGAGTGTACTTCAGACTATCGCCTGTGTGCTTTGCCTTCTGTATGTCTGATATATAGCGGTGGTGGGCCGTCCGAGACTCGAACTCGGAACCTGCGGATTAAAAGTCCGATGCTCTACCGGTTGAGCTAACGGCCCTTTGGACCTCCTACTCCCCTTCGTCATCAGGGAATCGGCTGCTCCATTCTTCCGGTGTAATGCCGGTCATAATAAACTCGCGGTGTTCCGGCGAAACATTCGGCATAACATCCTGAATAATAGCGCCACCTTCCCACTGCGAGATCATGTCGAGAGTCAGGCCAGGAATGTTGATTGTAGCGGTCTTGCCGGTAAGCATGGAAGTGCGTGTAATGTCCATGTTTCCTCCTGTTGTGGTTACACTCCATAATAGCATATAAACAAAGATTAGAAATGTTATTTTTTTATACCCAAACACATGCGTAGGGAGAAAACTTTTACACCCGTCTTAAAGTATACCCATCGGGGACCTGGTAGGAAAAGCTTTCTCCCCAAAGCCCCTTTCGGGGCCTTGACTACCACCACTCTATTGGACGTGGTAGTCAATGTTATTAACCTTTGGAGACCAGCATGCTCGACATGGCCCACACTTATTCCCGCGCTTGTACGCCTCACATTCGAATCCAATACCAGCCTGTACCGTAGAAGACAGGATACCTTCGAATGACTTAGGTGGCACTTGCGCAAGCATGGGCGCCGACATTCTAACGACAAGGTTCTCGGGCCATTCATTGCCAACCATTGCCTTAGCAGCTTTCAGCATTCTGATCTCTTTGGTAGGCATCCAGAAGTTAACCCATGGGAGCGCACGAGCTATCTTAACCCAGTTCATGAGATGGCCAACGGACTGAATATCTCCTGAGTCATGAACCCTGAAATAGGGATCGTTCCGGTCAGTATAATGAGAGATCAATCGGATCATCCCCTCAGTCCACTTAGGGTTATCAAGTGCTTCAAGCCTACGACGCAGACCTAACTTTACGCTGGGATAGGCATAGTTACCTCGATCATCAGCATAGCACTTGGAGCATACAGAGCCTGCAATCTTAGCAAGACGCTGTCCTACTTGACATGCTTTAGCTGGCAACGAGGTACTGTACCCCGGCATCTTGGATGGCTTTCCAAGGCTCTTGCCGTGACCGGTGACCTCAAAAGCCTCTCTTAGTGACATGGTGGGTTTCATCTATTCAACCTTTAGTTGGGTTCATACTATAATAGTATAGCTACAAAGGTTAGAAATGTGAAACTTTTCTCCCCAAAAGATATGGATGATGGTTACTGGATATAAAACTTTTCTCCCCAGAGGCCCTCCGAAGAGGGCTTGGGATTTATCTACACTTCATTGTGTTTGTCAAGCAGGGTAGAGTACTCGCAATCTTTGCATACATCCATAGTTCCAAAGAGTTCTTCCTGAAACAAAAAGTCTTTGAGATCTGGAGTATGAACCATGCTCAACTCATCTTCTGGTGTTGGGCATCCACAGTTATCACAGGTGAATAGTTCTTTCATTTCGTCACCTACTTTACTGTTGCATGGTTAGACCAAAACTCAACTGCGCGGGCATAAGCATCCTTATCAAGTGTCACCCCACTTCCACCTTCATCTTTTCCGAGAGCATTTCTCATCATAGTGATCGGAGGCATGGGATCTTCCGAAGGAGAAGATACGGAGTTGATTGATACAATACCCCACTCCCCATCAATCTCCATTCCTTCCACGGCAAGAAGATGCTCGGCAGAATAAAGAATAATATCAAGATATGGTGCAGGCTCAACATCAACATCAAGTGCATCAAACCAGCGCGTGAGTACGGGCAACTCACCTTCGCGACGAGCATCGTATCCTGTATGCAAAAGACTCTCGTTGCGATCAGTGATTTTCACAACACCATGAAGGGCTTCGGTCCAGTTTTCAACAAAGAGGTGCTTACAGAATGGAGCATATCCATCAACCAGTTTGTAGTTTTCAGCAGCCTCATTGATCTTAATCATAAAGCTGGACTGATGCATCTTTGGGATCTTTGTTCCAGTAAAGTCAGGATCATCAAAGTGACGACCACGGGCAAAGCCCGTCATAACAATATTCATACATGTACCTTTGTTTGTGTGGAGGGAGTAACCCCCGCCCCATTACGAGGCGAGGGCTACTTTGAGTAGATCATCAATGCTAAGTGCTTCGTTATCAATCTGTGCTTCAAACGCAGCGTTCAACATGGATGAAAAGTGTGGACCGGGCTTCACACCTGCTTGAATCAGGTGCCTTCCCATGAGTACAGGCTTGATAGGCTCGTCTCCAAACTCGGAGAAGTGATCCCAGCAGGCTTGGCTTGTCTCATGTTCAAAGTCAGGATCGCCAATGTGAACGTGTGGACCTCCACATGAATCACACTTGCACATCCAACCCAGTACATCCAGCCGGATTCTATTATGTAGACGCTTCCATCCAGCCTTGCGAGCCTCGCCTTGAAACAGGTTCCATGGCTGCATGTGTTCGCCCACGATCGACGTTGTTTTCTCAATAATATCCTTATTGTTCATCATACGCCGCAAGAACGATTCAACAACCGGCATACCCGCGCGGTCATGCCCCCATGCTGTCCACAGTCGCTCCTTTGGAAACTGACCGGCGGCCACCATTTCTGGAGTAACCGTTGTGGATGGCTTGCCAACATCGTGACACATGGTTCCGAACATGAACGCTTCAGTCCAACCCTCGGGCAGATCCGCATTATCGCGTACCCATGCAGCACTGTCAACTGTGTGCAGGCTATGAATCCACACATCACCTTCTGGGTGCCACTCGGGGTGTTGCTCGCACCCAATGAGATCGGCCAACTCGGGGAAGTGTACGAGCCATCCAGACTCACGCAAGAACTCAAGACCCACGGATGGAGCGGGAGCCTTCAAGAGTAGCTTGCGAAACTCCTCATGCACACGCTCTTTCGCAAGGTGTGGGAATGAATCAGACATACCACGGATGATGTTCATTGTAGCAGGATCAACGACCTTGGCCTTGCGTGCAAGCAACTGCATACCCCTAAGCGCACGCAAGGGATCTTGCACAAACAATGCAGGATCGGTAGCACGCAAGATGCCGTTAGACAGATCGCTCACGCCTCCGAACGGATCGATAACCTCACCTGTAGACAAGTCCACAGCCATAGCATTGATCGTGAAGTCACGGCGACGACAAGCCTCCTCAAACGTCATGTTAGGATCAAGCTCTACCATAAGATCCTTGTGGCCCACTCCAACATGGTTATCGAGCCTCGGAACATTGATATCAATATCAAGCCCACCACATTCAGAAGCAGCCAGCTTTAGAACGCCAAACTCTCGACCCACCACCTTTGGGGACTTATCGGAAAAGATCTCCTCAAGTCTTGCAAAGGGAAGGCCAAAGACCTCAATGTCCCAGTCTTTAGGCTGTCTGTCATTCATCATATCAATAACGGCGCCTCCTACCAAAAGAGCCTGACCTCCAGCAGACTGAATCCGTTGGACAAGGCTATTTACAATGGCTGGCGCTACAAAAGTCATTCGCATATCGCACCTCCGTTCGTGGTTACACTCTGTAATAGTATACTAACAACAAATCAAAATGTTATATTTTTCTCCCCATCATAAGTGCTTACTTGCGTGGGTATAAAAGTTTTCTCCCCGAAGGGCAAAGGGATTAGCTTTGCCGATCGGATTGTTCTTTTAGCCAACGCTCATGAGATTCTCGATGAATCTCCGAGATACGTTCGCTCATTCTGCGCGTGTGCTTATTTATAACATCCCAGCGACGATTGACTTCCAACTGCTCTTTCAGGAGTTCTTCCTGCATTTTGACAGCCTTATAGTCTTCATGCGCGAGTATGCAAAATGCACCAGCAATAGAGGATAGGAAGCCTATCCATATAAATACTTCAAGCATATCCATTTGTTTCCTAAAAAAATGGCAAGCTACTTTTCCCCCGGCTTGCCAGCGGTCGTCCGGTATTCGATACTCACGAATGAGCAAAGGCAGGAACGATTTAGTGTGAATGTGTATGGGTATGGGGAGGATGGCAACCTACAAGAGCCACCCTCCCCGGGGGTAGTAACCAGCTACCCCTCGCACCCACCACGGAGATTGACCTTTACCTTGCCCTTTCGGGTAGACGTAGGAAGCCCGCTTGCGAGCTTCAACTGTAGATCCTTGACCTCTTGGTTGACATAGCCAATGGTGGTCTTGATCTCATCGCCTACCTTGTTGCCCTTGTTGATAGCATCGGTTGCCGCATCAAGAATCAGGGTTGCGATACCTTCCCGCTGGAACCCTGCCCGATGGAAAGCAATCACCATCGTATCAAGCAGAGGAACCTTGACGGTCGGGGTATAGTCCTCGGGGTTGCCAACGCTAACCTCGCCACCATCGGCTTGCACAGAGAAGGCGTCAATGTTATGAAGCCCAGCAGAGAGATCGATGCCTCTCCTCTTGGCAGCCGCCGTAGCGGAACGGGAAAGGGCGAGAAGCTGTGTATCGTTCAGGTTGTCGTACATTGTTTGTACCTCGTGGTTGGTGGTTACACCCTATAATAGCATATCAATAAACATTAGAAATGTTGTTTTTTTACACCCAGCGTCCCCCGGGGGGAGAAAAGATTACCGCCCATTATGCGCCGGAGCTGGGTATAGAACTTTTCTCCCCAAAGTAGAGCGGCCCCCGCGAAGGGGCCGACTCATTATCCAACTACATACTGACCATGAAGGCCGCAGCACCGAAAGGTAACGCCCTCGATATCCCAGTCTTGAACCCTATGGTGGTGACCGAAGTACCACGTCGAAGGTTTATGATCAGAATGCTTCAGAATGTTCTCAAGGCTGGTAGGAGTTGGCGCACGATCACGCTGTGATCTAACTATAGACACACGCGAAGGTGCATCATGAGTTACAACAACCTCTGGCTTCTCAGACTCAAATCGATCCATGAAAAGCGTGAAATCAGCATAGGTTGGCGTTTCAGCAGCCCACCAGTCAATGCCGGGGGTTCTCATGTGTCGATCTGTGCTTTCAGCCCCACCAAGGAAAATATGTTTTTTATCGTCCAAGGTATGAACCGAACCACGTTGAGCAAAGAAGCAGCCCGGAGCAAGTTCCACAAGATCAGGGTGGCCCTGCTTTGCAGACAGCTTGTTCCACCGATCCCAGTTGTCATGATTGCCTCCACAAGTAATCCAAACTGGACCTGGCCGATTCTTTCGAGCGCGTTTCTCAAAGTATCCAAAGACAGGGCATTGACCACCCGGCCACCGGATTCCAAAGTCACCAACCTGAACAACATAGTTGGCACCAGCTTCCGTTGCCGCTGCGTCAATCTCGGCAACATGCTTTGCATATCCGTGTGTGTCACCTGCATAAAAGATCATATCATCCTCCTTTCACTATATTATAGTATGTCTATATTATTTAGAAATGTTATTTTTTTATACCCATGTATACGAGCCTAAACCACAAAGCTCCTGGGCCCAAAAGTTTTCTCCCCGAGCTTCCCCCCATTACGAGGGGAAGCAATATGAGGTAAGGGGTCCGGCCGGATTGGTTACCGGAAGCAGCCCTAACCTATGTTCGTATCAATAGCAGTCCGTCCAATGCTCTCCAGTTTCATAACCCCACTGGCTACGACAAGCCAGCATCTGCCCGCTTGAGTTGTAGTCAGCACCACACCCGCAGGTGTTAGTGAAGTTAGCGAGAACAACCTCTCGGCCACAGGAACACTTACCAATGGCGGGATTGCTATAACCACGCTCATAGTATTCGAGCCGGCCCTTCTCACCGCTCGCAATACACTTGCGATAGTTTTCAAGACCAAGGGGTTGCAGCGCAGACTCGTCTACGTTACCGTCTTTATCACAGTCAAAGCAGAAGCCCTCGAATACAAGCGTGTATGACACAAGGATTTCGTACTTACGGGGTTCAATGATCTTCATGGGTCACTCCAGTTGGTGGTTACACTATATAATAGTATGCCGAGAATATATACAAATATAAATCTTTTATACCCAAACAAAATATTCTCGAACGTGGAGCTGGGCATAAAAGTTTTCTCCCCGAAGGGAGGGCGAGGCCCTAACTATTCCTCGCCACCTGTCCTTTGGCAACGGTCACCATTGGAGCAAAGGGATCGCGGACAGCGCCGGGATCATTGATTGCAGCAATAGCCATGCCAACATGGACCGATGTTGTTTGGGAGACGTTGTTTGGGGCGCGATAGTCCTTTACCATTGGGCGCCCGTTGGCACTCTTGTATCCAATGAGAAGCCTATACGAATAGAGATCCTCACCGTCAGTTGACAGCGAGTGGTTTTGTGTGCGTGCAGGGTTTCCAGCAAGCCATGCCTTGATAACATCGTGACGGGGGAAGACTGTAGCCATGTTTACTCCGTGGTTTTGGTTACACTATATAATAGTACATGAAAAAAGTTTATAAATGTAGTTTTTTTCTCCCCAGTAATAGTTCTTAAAGTTAGCGGGCTGCCTGGAGATAAAACTTTTCTCCCCATGGGTGGGCGCGTGAACGCCCACCGGCAGGGTTTGTTATGCTTTAGCAGGGAGCCGTGTCGTAAATATGATAATCATTTGACAGCTCCCGGCGATAGAGAGCGTCTTGACGCTCATACCGTCCATACTCCTCATCCTCATGCGCCTTTACCATCGCAGCCTCGCGGCGGTTAGCCTCGTTAGCAAGCTGCTCAAGATACTGCTTTGCAATGAGATAGCAGAGATCAACACGACGAATCGAGGCATCACCATAGGCCGTGAAGCCTCCAACCTTCCGACGCATCACGCCGTCGCTATTGCCCTCCGTCATCCAGAGTGCAAGTTCCGTGCCAGCTTTGGCATGGTTGGCTCGGAAGCCAACCCCATTCTTGTTGACCGTAGCCCCACATGACTTCTCATAGTCTGTCTGATTTCGGAAGATGGCGCAGACAGCACGCATACATGCAAGCGGTGAGTCAAGTAGAAGGTCGTGGATTTCATCGGTGGTCCAGGGCATAATGCCTCCATGCTTTGTGGTTACATTATATAATAGTATCACGAGAATATTTATAAATGTATATTTTTTATACCCAAAAAAACAATGTGCGTCCGGGGAGAATATTTTTGTATCCACGTGGGTGTATAACTTTTCTCCCCAAAGGGGCTCTCTACCCTCTGACATAAATATCGTAAAAAACGACAGCGTCAGGAAGGTAGAGGCCTTGGGTCATGACCAGAAGGTTTATGCAGTAAACCTTTCCATGGACTTTGTTTATGTCCTTCAAGTGGGCCACGTATTCATCCATGCTCATCTGCATCTATTTCTCTGCCTCCTTTGCAGCAGCGAGGGCCAGAGCCTGAACCTCCTTGATTACATATCCAATATCACGATACTTGCCGCCCTTGTCCCAAGCGTGCATAGACGGAACGAGGTCAGAGTAATGACCGCAATCGAATCCAAGCCACCACACATGCTCGGGGCGACCGGGCTTTGCATCATGACAGATGCCTTCGCCGGTTACCTTGCAAGCATCTTCATTGCAGGTGTCGGAAAAGGTCAGCCCACCATGCGGAGCAAACTGAACACTGCTCGGAACCTCATAGTAGTCCACCTTGAAAAGAGGGTGTCCTTCCGAGACTCCAACATATCCGCACAGAGCGCCCATGCCGTTGCGGTGAATCATGCAGTCGAGGCCAGTTGCCTCATCCACCCACACGATCTTGTCCGGCTCGGAGTCGGGAACAATACCACCATAGCCAGAACGGTCACGGAAGGTAAAGGTAGCGTCGGGAGTGATGGCGAGAGTGAGCATGTGAATGCCTCCTGTTTGGTTACATTATATAATAGCATAATAAAAAATAATACAAATGTTATAGTTTTACACCCACGTAAACGAACAGCAATAAAATGGGGAGAAAACTATTGCATCCAAAGGCCATATGCAAATGGGTATAAAAATTTTCTCCCCAAAGGGCGCACCCCCACTCGGGAGGGTGCGCGGCCCCCGATTACTCGGGGGTGATATGGGACAGGATATCCTTGCTGGCCTTCGCGATTGAACCCAAGCTCTCACGCACCTTCTTGCCATCACCCTGCCATGCGGCGAGGTACATGGGCGAGGCCGTGTAATCAAGGCCCCACGCACCAAGGATAACTGCAGCCGTGGACTCAGCCTCGATTTCCTTGACCGAACGCGTGTGCCTATCGTACCATCCCGGCTCCTCTGGACGGCCACCACCGGGCGCCCAGTGAAGAATCTCATGTGCGAGTTCGTGTGCCATCGTAGCTGCACGCTCCGCACCCTCCAGCGACTTGAGGATACATACCTTGCCACCGGCAGAAGTACCCTTCGCGCCACCAAGCGCGTCCACGTATTCGAGAGTGATATTCCTACGCTCGAACTCACCCTCAAGTGCAGCACACAAGCCCTTGTCATCGCCCGCTATCCGGTAGTCCAACTCGGGAAGGTCATCGCCCTCGGTCTGGCTCACGTCAAACACATACACGTTGCGGAAGCCAATCAGCTTCTTCTTGGGCTTGCCCGTGCTTGTGAATCCGCCATCCTCATCATTGACGAGAATCGGAGCAAGAATCCAGATCTTCTTCCGCCACTGGTCCTGTTTCACCCGGCGGCCAACATTGCCCCACGACTTGCCACCCATCACGCGGGTCGCTTCAGGGTTCTGAATAGCGATCAGCATAGTGTTGTAGTAGGAGTAATGGTGGAAGGCAGACTGAAACTTCAGCCACTTCTGAAACGAGTCAGAGGCTTTTGCCTCATCGGTGAGATCAGCGATCTCATTGACCATGCCATTCACCCAATCCCAGCACTTGCTGGTGAAGTTTTGCTTGCCGTGGCGTCCCTTGGGGGTGTATCCCATAATGTACCTCGTGGTTAGTGGTTACATTATATAATAGCATCGCGTGAAATATTATAAATGTTATATTTTTACACCCAAGTGCGTGTATCTTTTACACCCAAAACTTCTGGGGAGAAAACTATTGTGTCCACGGGCGTATAAACAAATGGGGCCAAAACTTTTCTCCCCAAAGGGGAGGGGCTACGCCCAACTGATTGACTCCCCTTTGAACTGGGCATGAAGGACTACCTCATGAAACCCACGCAAGAATGTGACCAACGCCTGATTCTGGTTAAGGAATCCAACGGCCGTCGTATCGTATCCTGCCATCATGACCTGCAGCGAGGCGACAGTGATCGCAATTCGGAGATCCCGCTCCAAATCCTCCAGATCGCTAACCTCGAAAGTGCAAAATGCATTCTCGGCAATATTGTCATACTGAGACTGCCAGCGATTGAGGCCCATCAGCTTGATCATCCTCATCAGGGTAGAGTAAGAGATGCTCATCTCACGGTGATCGGGAACCTGCATAGTGCCATCGCAGGTAGGCCAGCAGAACTCGCCATCTGGCTGATCCGCACAGAAGTGGCAGGGGATAGTGTGGAACTCGGTGTTGGCGACAGAGACAGAGCAGCCCATTGAAGACCTCAGGTTTGGGTTACATAATATAATAGTACATCAGAATAATCTATAAATGAAAAACTTTTACACCCAAAAACTTTGGGGAGAATATTTTTGTATCCACGTGGGTGTATAACTTTTCTCCCCAAAGGGGGCAGTTATAAGACATGCCCAGGTCTGTATGCGCACGGACTAGCAGCCCATTCTCATTTCGGCCATCACTTCGGCTTGATACGCCGCCTCCTCCTCTGCCTGCTCCCTCATAATCTCAAGCGCACGCTTCTGATCGTCAGTGAGGCAATGATCGTCAAGAACAGGGATCACGCGCTTACCATCACACTTGCTGCATCGGACATCATAGCAGCCAGAATGGTAATCCTCTTCGAAGTCAGGATCGTCATAGAAGTCATCATCAGTCAGGCCACCACAGTCAATGCTAGGATTGACCATAGTCCCCTTGCCATTGCAAAGACCACAGACCTCGAAGCGAACCCTGAACTCGAAGCTTTCAGTACGCTCTTCGTCTTCTTCGTCCCAATAGGTCAGCTCTTTTGTAGCAGTCATCGTGCGCTCATCAAAAGAATCATACCATTTGCCTTCACGCGCAGCGCGTGTGCGAGGATCGTTGTAGTAGTTCATATCATCAATGATGGCTTGTGAAGATCGGTAAAAGCTCATAGAGCCTCCATACTTTGTAGGTACACACTATAATAGTACACGCGCAACCTTTATAAATGTATTTTTTTTACACCCAAATCAAAATCCTTTTCTGGGGAGAAAACTATTGCGTCCACATGGGTATAAAACTTTTCTCCCCAAAAGCTCCCTTTCGGGAGCCGGGGAGGATTACGCTAGAACGCGATCATCCAGCCACTCAAACGCAACCATGTGCGCAACGCTCAAGGCAGGCTTGAGAACAATCAGCCCATAGATGCCACAGACGACCCACGGACTAAGATCAGCATGTACGCCCATGTTGGTGAACCATTGATCGGCCACGCACACCCACGGATTCGATGGGTCAATAATGGCGTTCGCCGTCATAATCCCAACGGCCGGCAGAATAGCCGCAAGAAGGTACACGAAGAAGAAGGTAGCGAGAACGAAAGAGATGCGGATCATTGCGCGCACCCCCCTATATTCCCGGAGGAGCCCAGAGGTGAAGAATATCATCCTCTGGATTGTCAGTCTCGGTTGGCATACCGGGACTCCACTCGACGTTGACCACTGGCACCTCATAGCTGCCATCAAGGATCTTGAAAGCAACGGAGGCCTCAACAGCGTCCTTCGTATCGCGAAGCGAGACGCCGGGATTGACATCGCGATAGACTTTCATCAACTTGATCTTAGTGGGGCTGGCCATGAACTCAGCGAGGTGAGCGCGAGCCTTGTCAAGCTCTGGGTTCTCAGCCTTCTTCTCATCGGCATAGGCCTCAGCGATGGCAAGCTGGGCGGAGAGTTTCTCGATGCGTCCGAGAAGGATTTCAATAACGAGTTCGTCCATGTGTTCCTCTGGTTTGGTGGGGACATTATATAATAGTACACGAGGAAAGTTTCGAAATGTATATTTTTTCTCCCCAGAAGGTGAAGCTGGGGGAGAAAGCTTTTGTACCCACGCATGTATATTTTTTCTCCCCAAAACCCCTACGCTTTTCGGTTGGGGTACGGACGCTTACGTCTTTGAGGTTGTGGGTTCTTGCCCCAAGGTGCCGGACTTACCACCCAT
>MDSZ01101131.1_pt1 | contig 26462 bp, 23 predicted proteins | sample 811201 | NCBI WGS metagenome assembly MDSZ01 (sample SAMN05326647, study PRJNA326480) | marine metagenome | isolation source: seawater | place: Indian Ocean: North | collected 2010 | reverse complement strand
TGGGATGGAACTCTAAAAAATAAATTTTTTAAAATTCAATTAGATCACGATAAAATTATTAAAGAAGATAAATACTTAAAAAAATGGTTAGAATTATTACATTCGTATGGATTTGCTATTGTTAGAAATTCTCCAACAAGAAAAAAATCAGGTTTTAAAATTTTAAATAGGATAAGTCATCATAGAGAAACATTTTTTGGAACACCTTTTGAAGTAATAAATATACCTAAACCAAATAATACAGCATATACTGCACAAGCGCTTCGAAATCATACGGATTTACCTTATTTTGAATATGCACCTGGTTATCAGTTTCTACATTGTCTGATTAATGATGCTAAAGGAGGGAATTCATCAGTAGTTGATGGTTTTGCAGTAGCAAATTATTTGAAAAAAAAAGAAAAGGATGTTTTTAAAATATTAACAACTACTTATGTTAAATTTAAAGATACTGACTATACTCAAAAAGCAGTAAGAATTCTTCATTCACCAATCATTACTTTAACAAGACATAAAGATTTTAATGATATAAGATTTAGTATGGCTGCAATGGGGGCTGTTGATGTTGATCCAAAAAATATGAAAAAATTTTATGATGCTTATAAATACTTTGCTTCATTATTGCAAAATACCAAATTTAAAATTAATTTTAGGTTAAAAGCAGGAGATATTTTTTGTTTTAATAATAGAAGAGTTTTACATGGAAGAACTGAATTTGATCCTAACTCAGGCAACAGACACCTTCAAGGGTATTATGTTGAAAGAGATGAAGTTATAGCAAGACTAAATTTTTTTAATAATAAACAGGTATAGTCTATTTCCAACCACAAATTGTTTTAACCTCTAAATATTCTTGTAGTCCCCAAATTCCACCTTCTCTACCATTACCTGATTGCTTATAACCACCAAAAGGTGTTCCTGGATCTGCACTATTACCATTAATATAAACTCCACCAGATCTAAATTTTTTTGCTACTCTTCTAGCTTTTTCCAAATCTTGAGTTTGTATATAATTACCAAGACCATAAGATGTATTATTTACAATAGAAATAGCTTCTTCTTCATTTTTAAATGGGATTATTGATAAAACAGGACCGAAAATTTCTTCTTTTGCAATTCTCATATTATTTGAAACATCTGTAAAAATTGTTGGTTTCACAAAATATCCTTTCTTTAATCCCTCTGGACGTTCAGGACCACCAGCTATAATTTTAGCTCCCTCATCTATTCCACTTTTGATTAAATCAATAATTTTATCATATTGTTTTTGAGAAATTACAGGACCAATATGATCTCCTTTTTTAGATGCTAAGTCAACTTTGATTTTATTTGCCTCATCAGCAGCTTCTTTTACTGCCCTTTCATAAATTGACTTGTCAACTAACATTCTCGTAGGTGCATCACATGATTGTCCAGAATTACTCATAATATTTCTAACACCATCTCTGACGGCATTTGGATATGAGTCACGAAAAATAATATTTCCTCCCTTTCCGCCTAACTCAAGGCAAACTCTTTTTATGGTATCAGCAGCATTTTTTGAAATAAGTTTACCTGCCCTTGTAGAACCAGTGAAGGAAATCATATCAATTTCTGGATGTGATGACATCTGACTACCGATACCTTTTCCGTCTCCATTAACTAGATTAAATACTCCTTTAGGAAAACCAGCTTCGTCAATCATTTCAGCAAATAAAACTCCTGACAAAGGAGCAATTTCTGAAGGTTTTAATACCATTGTGCAACCTGACGCGATTGCAGGAATAACTTTGAGTGTAATTTGGTTAATGGGCCAATTCCATGGAGTAATTAATCCACAAACACCTATTGGCTCATAAACAATATAATTATTTGAATTTTCATCAAATTTATCTTCAAAATTAAATACTTTTAATCTTTTTATAAAATCTTTAATATGATCATAACCTGAAGATGTTTGAGCTGAAGAGGACCAATCTAAAGGCGCTCCCATTTCTTTTGACATTGTATCAGTAATTACATCCCATTTAGATTTATAAATTTTGAGAAGTTTTTCTAAAAGGTCAATTTTTAATTCTTTTTTAGCTTGGCTCCAGCTTAAAAAAGCTTCTTTAGCTGCAGTAACTGCCATGTCTAAATCTTTTTTACTACCAAGAGAGATAAGAGCAAATGGATCTTCTGTAGAGGGATTTATTACATGCAGATCATTTTGTTTTACAGGATATACCCACTCACCATTAATATAAAACTTTCTCTTATCAATCATATTAATCTAAAAAATAAACATGGTATAGTTTTAATATTTTTTATATATTACTATAAAAAATAAACAATAAGAGGTTAATTTTGACTCTCGAAAATATTGAAATTGATACTGAATTTGTAAGATCTCAATTTCCTGCATTTAATGATCAATTGTCTAAAGACTGGTCTTTTTTTGAAAATGCAGGAGGAAGTTATGTACCAGTAAATGTAATAAATAAACTAACAGAATTCATGACATCAACTAAAGTTCAACCATATGCTGATTATAAAATGTCTAAGTTAGCAGGTCAAAACATGGATATGGCTACTAATTATTTTGCTAAGATGATTAATGCTAAAAATAATGAAATTCTTATAGGTGGATCTACCTCAATAAATTTATATGTATTGTCTAAGGCTTTAAAAAAATTTATTTCTCCTGGAGATGAAATTATTGTTACAAATCAAGATCATGAAGCAAATATTAGTCCCTGGAGAAAATTAAAAGAAGATGGTGCTAATATAATTGAGTGGAAATTTAACAAAAATAATCATGAATTAGAAATAGTAGAGTTAGAAAAATTGATTAATAAAAAAACAAAAATATTAGCAGTCACTCATTGTTCAAATATTGTAGGATCAATAAACAATTTGAAAGAAATTTCCAAATTAGCACATCAAAACAATATTATAGTAGTAGGTGATGGAGTGTCCTATGCACCACATGGATTTCCAGATGTTAAAGAGCTTGATGTTGATTTCTACACTTTCAGTCTTTATAAAACTTTCGGACCACATTTAGCATTGCTTTATGGCAAAGAAGAAATTTTAAAAGCCTTACCCAACCAAAACCATGAATTTCTAGAGGGACAGTACCCTTATACCATCAATCCAGGAGGGCCAAATCATGAGGAACTTGTTTCTTTAATAGGTATTTATGAGTATTTTGAGAATTTTTATAATCATCATTTTCAGAATAAAGATTTAGATATTTTAAGTAAAATTAAAAAAATTAATGGATTAATATCTAAACATGAAGAGAAAATAGCAAATCCAGTTTTAGATTATATAAATGATAGAAAGGATCTTAATCTAATTGGTAAAAAAAGAATTACAAATAAGGATAGAGCACCTACTATTGCCTTCACCTCCAATAAACTCTCTTCCAATAAATTATCAAAAATTTTAGTTGATAATAATATTGCGACAAGAAATGATAATTTTTATGCTTGGCGGTGCCTTAAATATCTTGGAATAGATACAGAAGATGGGGTTGTTAGAATTAGCATGGTTCATTATAATAATAAGGAAGATACTAATAAGTTATTAACAGCACTAGATAAGACTTGTTAATTATTCTCTCTACTTACATATACAGATATTAAAAAGTAAAATATGAAACAAAAAAAGAAGAAAACTAAAGAATTAATAGAGCCAAAGTAGTTAAGAGTAACCAAACCAAGCACACTGCTTATCATTGAACTGCTAACTAAAATTAAAGGTATATATTTATTCTCTAACTTTGATTTTATTAATAAATAATGGAGGTGTCTTCTATCCGGTTTAAACGGATTAATTTTTTTTAATAACCTTCTTATAAAAACAGTTAAAAAATCAAATGTAGGAAAAGAAGCTGCCCATAATGCTAAAACAGGATGAAAATGTCTATTATCTGGCATAGTAAAATAGATTAAATAACAAGAAACTAAGAAACCTAACGAAGCAGATCCATTATCTCCTAAGAAAGTTTTAGGTAAAAATACACCTAAGTTAGAAAATAAAAATATACAAATTAATAATGAAAGAAAAATTAAAAATTCTAAATCATTGTAATTTTGATAGAAAATACTGAATAAAATTATTGAAAATAAACAATTAAGAATATACCCAGCTGCTAATCCATCTAATCCATCTGAAAAATTAATTGCATTAGTATATGCTATTATTGTTATACAAGATAATACTATTCCGAACCCCCCTAAACTTATAGTTAAATTTAAATAATCTCCTAAATCATAAATTTTTATTCCAAAACCAACTACTATTAAACAAGCTATAGTTTGAAAAAATATTCGTTCTGTTATGCCGATATCAAAAATATCATCATAAAGACTTACAACAAATATAATTAATGATGATATAAAAATAATTTTATGAAAATAATTAGTATCAAAAAATATAAAAAATAAAAACAAACTTGAATATATTGAAATACCACCGACTAATGGAATTTCTCCTTTGTGAAGTTTTCTATCTGTAGGAAAATCAATTAAATTGATCTTAAAAGCAATTTTAGAATAAAAATAAATAAATAATATTTGTGAACAACTCAACATTAAGAATAATAAAATATTTACTAAATAATTATCAAACAGCATTTATATTATTCTTAGTTAATAAATTGATTTTTAGTTTTAAATATATTTTTAAAATCAAAAATTGGACCATTATTATTAGTTATTTTTTTTAATTTTACTATACCTAATTTGCTAAAATGCAAATGGTCAACTAAAACTAATATCCCGTCATACTTACTATTCAAGATAGTTTCTTTGAGTTTAATTTTAAATTCTTTATATACTTCATCATTATTTGCAATGGGGTCATAAACATCAACTTTATTAACTTTAGTTTTTAATTTTTTATAAACATCAATTATTTTAGAATTTCTAATATCTGGACAATTTTCTTTAAAAGTGACTCCCATAATTAGTAAATTAGCTTTTTTAATTTTAGTTTTTTTTGATAATTTTCTTAAAAATAAATTTACTATATGTGTGGACATCTTATCATTAATTTCTCTACCTGATAATATAACTTTTGGATTATAATTATTGCGTTTGGCAATATACGTTAAATAGTATGGATCAACTCCGATACAATGTCCGCCCACAAGACCAGGTTTAAAATTTAAAAAATTCCACTTAGTATTTGCAGCTGCAAGTATTTCATTAGTATTTAAATTTAATTTATTAAAAATCAAATAGAGCTCATTTATAAAAGCAATATTTAAATCTCTTTGACAATTCTCAATAACTTTAGCAGCTTCCGCTATTTTTATACTATTAACTTTATGTACATTTTTTTTAATTATTTTCTTATAAAGTCGATGAATAAAATTAGTAGTTTTTAAATTGGAGCCAGCAACTAATTTATCAATGTTTTGCAATCTATATTTTTTATCTCCTGGATTAATTCTCTCTGGTGAGTAACCTATATAAAAATCTTTATTATATGTTAGATTTGTATGTTTTAATATTTCTGGTAAACAGAATTCTTCAGTTAGACCTGGATAAACAGTTGACTCAAAAACAATGGTTGTATTTTTCTTTAAATAATTACTAACTAGTTTGCATCCATTTTTAAGATAACTTAAATCAGGTGTTTTATTTTTTTTTATAGGTGTAGGCAATGTAATAATAAATACGTCAGTATTATTTAAATATAGACTTTTAGAGGTAAAAAATAATTTTTTTCTGCTTAATATATTTTTTTTACTAATATCATGATTTAAATCAACACCTTTACTTAAACTATCAACTCTCAATTTATTTCTATCATAACCTATAACTTCAAAATATTTTGAAAATTCAACAGCAATAGGTAAACCTACATAACCAACTCCAATCACAGATATTTTTAATTTATTATTTTTCATTTTTTATTACACTAAGAATTTCATTATTAACAATATTCGAGTCAAATTTATTTTCAACTATAGTTCTTGAATTTATTGACATTTCTTTTCTTTGTTGATTATCAAGCTTAATAAATTCTAAAATTTTATTTTTCAAAGATATAGAACTTTTCTTTTTACATAAAAAGCCGTTATAATAATTAATAACAATATTGTTACAACCTGGAACATCTGTTGCAATTAATGGTTTTCCTATTGCAGCAGACTCGAGTAAAACTTTTGATGTTCCTTCTCTGTATGAAGGCAGTATAACACAATCTGCTTTAACTATAAAATCAATTATATTTTCTTGAAAAGGATAATAAATTATTGTTTTATTAATAATATTTTTTTCCAACACTTTTTTTTCAATTTTTTCATTATTATTATGATCATATTCGCCAATTAGAATAAATTTAAGTTCGGGATATATTTTTTTTACTTCTTTAGCTGCATCCATGTATTCAATCACACCTTTATCTTTAATTAATCTTGCAATCATAATAAAATTTAATTTTTCTTTTTTAGTATTATTTATTCCAATAAATTTATATTTTTTTAAGTTAATGCCTGAACTAGGTATAAGATAAAATTTTTTATTTTTTAGAAAAGATTTTTTTTTAAAAATATTATAATCGTAAATGTTTTGAAATATTAAATCATTAGATCTTATTAAACTCAAATAAATTAATATTCTTATTATTTTATATTTATAATAATTATTTAAAAACAATGAACCTAACCCTGTAAAATTATTAATAATTCTAATTTTTGGAAAAAAAATGGATACAAAATTAAATAAAATTAAAGACTTAAAGGTATATGTTAAAATAATACTAGGTTTAATTTTATATATATTAATAAATATCTTTATATAATTATTTATAAATAAGAATATATTTAGATTTCTTTTCTTTAAATCAATATTAATAAATTCAACAGTATTATTAAATTTATTTGTTGTTTTATCATTGTTACTAATTACAAAAATATCATATTCATTTTTTTTAAGTAAATTAATTAAATCAAGTCTGAAATTAAAGATATTCCAAGAAGTATTTGCAGTAATTATAATCTTATTCACAATCATATTTCTGATGTTGGTATCTATCAAAATAACCATATATGTTATAAAAATCTTCACATTCTAATAATATTTGCATGTTGTAATTATATGATATGTTATCACCTTTTAAAAAAGAACTATATGGCACCCATCTATTTGAGCTACTAGAAAAATTCAACCAGACAAATAAGTATAAAGTAAACAATGATATGATTGATAAATTAATTAATTTTTTAGTATTTTCTTGATTGGCTATTTTACTCATTAAAGAATAAATAACTAATTGAAATGGCAAGTAATATATTAAAAGCCTATCAACTAAAGTACTATAATTAAAGACCAATGGAATTAATATAAATGTCATTAAAGATAAAATAAGAAAAAATTTTTTTTCAAATAATGAGAGGTTAAATTTATTGAAATAAATAAGAAAAATAATACTTGGAATTAATACAAGAAATAATCTAAATATAGCACCTTTAGAGTCTGTTGAAATATTAATAAAATAATTTGATAATAAATTACCAAAATCTCCTCTTGATAGATAAATAATTATGCCAATAAATATAAAAAATATAAAATATTTTAAAACAACATTTATTAATTTATCTATACATAAGATCATTATTAAAAATATTAATAGAGAACTTTTATGGAACATTATTCCAAAAATCATGAATATTATAAACGCAAAATAATATTTTTTCTTAATTGCTAACATTGATAATAATAAAAATGAAATAGCGATTGATTGTCTAATAAAACCAATTTGTAAAACTATAACAAAAAATGGAACTGAAATTATTAAAAAAATCCACTTGTAGTCTTGATTTCTTAGAAATAGAAATAAACAAAAAAAATTAAAAAAAGAGATTAATAAATTAAAAAAATAAATTGGTTGTTGATTTGAATAGAAAATATAACTTAGTGTTTCGTAACCCCAATCAGATCTTATGTTAAAATCTGTAAAATTAAAATCTTTTCCTAAAATATAATAATTTTTTAAATAGGTCCCCCAATCACCCCCAATTTCAACTCTAGATCCAGTGAATAATGCAAAAATAAGTAAGACAAAAAATAGAAGAAATTTGTTAAGATTATTAGATAATTTATCAGATATGTAATAAAAAAAAATTGGAATTATAAAAATAAAATAATAGGAAATTCCATAAACCATTATTTTTACTTTTTTGAAATTTTTCTTAAATAATTTGAATAATCATTATTAGGATAACTTTTTAAAATTTTGATAAAATCTTTAAAAGAGTAATTCTTCATTTTAAGTGAAGCTTCTTCTGGTGAACAAATAATTTTATTTTGTCTATCCTGGATTGTTTGTACGAATTGAGATGCTTGTAAAAGTGATGATGGTGTACCTGCATCTAACCAAACTACATTGTTATTCATAATTACGTTGTCAATTTGATTAAGCGAAATATAAGTATTATTTACATCAGTTATTTCTAATTCACTCCTTTTAGATGGACTTAATTTTTTAACAATACCTGTGACTTTTTCATCATAAAAATACAAACCAGTAACAGCTAAATTACTTGATGGATTTTTTGGTTTTTCAACAATAGAATTAATTTTATTTTTATTAAAATTTAATACTCCATATCTTGAAGGATCCTGAACTTCACATGAAAAAATTCTTGCTCCTTTTTTAAAACTAGTTTTCAATAGCTTTTTTGTATTTTCTAAACCATAAAAGATATTATCACCAAGGATCAAGACTGATTTTGAATTCTTTATAAAATTTTCAGCAATTAAAAATGCTTCTGCAATACCATTAGGTTTATTTTGAATTTCATAATTTATTTTTACCCCAAATTGTTCGCCAGTTCCCAAAAGTTTTTTAAATGCTCTTTGATCATTAGAAGTTGATATACATAATATATCTTTAACACCCGTATAAATTAATGTTGAGAGACTGTAATAAATTAGAGGTTTATCATATACAGGAATGAGTTGTTTTGACACTGAACGCGTCATAGGAAATAGTCTTGTTCCCGCTCCTCCAGCTAAAATTATACCCTTCATTGTGAACTTAATATATCATTTAATACATTTTCTACATTAACTTTCCAATGTTTTTGTTTTATTTTAAAGTTCTTAATTATCTTTTTATTATCTAATGAAGAATTAGCAGGTCTTTTAGCATTAAATGATAATTCATTGGATTTTGCTGGAAGAATTTTAGAAAATTTAATTTCTTTGGCTATAAATTTTTTCTCAATTATTTTAGCTATTTTGTACCAAGTAGTTTTATTTCCCCTTCCAGGAAAATTATATACTCCAAAATTATTTTTTTTAGCCAAATTTTTGCTTATTAATGAAAAAACAAAAATACATATTTCATCAACAAAAATTGGCTTAGTTATTTGATCATTTACAACTTTAATTGTAATATTTTTTTTACTTAAATTTATAATCTTATTGATAAAACTATTCTTATGATTACTGAATAAACCAGATATTCTTATTATAAAAAAATTCTTCATGTTTTTAATAATATTTTTTTCACCTCTCAGTTTAGATAATCCGTAAAATGATATTGGTGATTTATAATCACTTTCTTTATATTTAGATTTTTTTCTTCCTGAATAAACATAATCAGTTGAAAAATGTATAAGAATGATATTTTTAACTGAACAAAGCTTTGCGATTTTAATTAAAGATTTTGAATTAACTTTTATACATTCATTTCTATTAGTTTCTGCACCATCTACATTAGTATATGCAGCTGTGTTTATGATATATTTAGGTTTTAATTTATTAACAATTTTTTCTAGTTTTAAATTATCATTAATATTTAATTGCTTCTTTGAATAAAAAAAACACTTTAAATCACTATATTGAAATGAAATTTTTTTTAAACATGAGCCAAGTTGGCCATTTGCACCTAAAATTAAAACTACTTTTTTATTGATTTTTTTATTAACCATTCACTATTATCTAAATACCATTTAATTGTTTTTTCTAAGCCTAAATTAAGTGGAGTTTTTTTTACATTTTTAATGATTCTTTTTATTTTGTTAGAATTAATTGCGTATCTAAAATCATGTCCTTTTCTATCCTCTACAAAATCTATTAATTTATTAAAATTAATATTTTTTTTAGTTTGTTTTTTTAATATTACACAAATTTTGTTGCATAAATCTAAATTATCAACTTCGTAATTTGATCCAATATTATAAACTTCACCTACTTTTCCTTTCAATGCAAGAAAATAAAGATATTTTACATGATCCTCTACAAAAACCCATTCACGAATATTTTTACCTGTACCATAAATAGGAATATTTTTATTTCTAATTGCTTTTGATATAATTACAGGAATTAACTTTTCTGGATATTGATATGGTCCATAGTTATTAGAACAATGAGTAATTATTGTTGGCAACTTATATGTTCTATTCCACGCCCTTACAATATGATCAGAAGATGCTTTTGAGGCTGAATATGGTGAGTTTGGCCTGTAAACACTATTTTCATCTTTTGGTTTATCATTCATTTTTAAAGAACCATAAACCTCATCTGTTGAGATATGAATAAATTTAAAATTCTTTTTTTTATATTTTTGATAATAGTTATTAGATACATTTAAAATGTTAAATGTTCCCTCAATATTAGATTTAATAAAAATTTTTGGATTTGATATTGAAGTATCTACATGGCTTTCAGCTGCTAAGTTAAATATTACGTCAGGTTTAAATCTAAAAATAGCATCGTATAATTTTTTATAATTAATTAAATCAATTTTTTTAAATTGATACATTTTATTTGATTCAAGGTATGACAACCAATTGTTCATAGAAGTTGGTGTTAACTTATCTATATTAAGCACCTTACAACGCTTAGTTTTAATTAAATACTTTATTAAATTAATACCTATAAAGCCACTACCTCCTGTTACTATTATTTTCATAAAATTTTTATAATATCCTTAAATAAATAAGCATTATTTCTATCCTTTTTACTTATAGTTACTTTGGAATAATTCCATTTGATATTTAAATCTTTATCATTCCACACAATTGTTTTTTCATGTTTAGGAGAATAAAAATTTGAAACTTTATAGTCGATTTCAGTATTTTCTTCTAAAGTTAAAAAACCATGAGCAAAACCTTTTGAGACATATATTTGGTAATTATTTTTATCAGATAATATGAATGATTTATGCATTCCAAAATATTTAGAATTTTTTCTAATATCTAAAACTACATCAAAAATTTTACCTTTTTTTACTGTCAATATTTTGGACTGTTCAAATGGTTTAGTTTGAAAATGCATCCCTCTCAATGTACCTTTTTTTTTTGATAGAGAATGATTATCTTGAACAAAAGTGTCTTTAATTCCAATAGATTTAAATAATTTTTTATTATAAGTTTCTCTAAAAAAACCCCTGTTATCACTAAATATTTTATTTTTTATTAATATAACTTTATTATCAAAATAACTTGCTATTTTCATAGATTATTAAAATTCTTTTTCTAAATATTCTTTCAAGGCTATTTTCCAATCTCTCATAATATTTAATTTTCTTAATTCTAATTTTCTATTAATTAATCTTTCAGATAATGGACGTTTTGCAAAATATTCATCAGAAAAAAAACTAGAGTCTACCTTTTTAATAGAAATCTTATTTTCTAATTTTAATAATTTTAATATTTCAGCAGTAACATCTAGTCTGCTACTTAGACCAGAACAAACAAGATTATAAAGACCCCATAATTCTTTGTTTAACAAAAGTTTTGCATTTTCAGCAAAATCATAAGTATATGTAGGAGTTCCAAATTTATCATCGACAATATTTAAATTAGTTTTTCCATTATCAATTTGATTAATAATTTTTTTTATGAATTTTTTATCTTTTTTTATTCCACCACCCATCATCCAACCAGCTCTTAAAACCAAATAATTATTTTTGTTTTCTATGACATATCTTTCTCCAAGATATTTTGATTTGCCATATATACTGATAGGATTTGGGAGGTCCCAATCATCATAATAATCTTTTTTTCCATCAAAAATACCGGCAGTACTAATATAAATAATTGGAATATCTAAAATGTTGGAAATTATTACAGCATTTTCAACAGAAAGTGTATTGGTTAGATATGCATTTTTCTCATCTTTTTCACATTGCTCCAAATCCGTAATAGCACCCAAATGAAATAAATAATCTGGCTTAAAATTTAAAACGTCAGTTTTATATTTTTCAAAGTCTCTAAAATCTAAATATGATAACCAATCAGAATTTTGATCAATATCTGAGCATTTTAACAAGAAGTCTGTCTTAAAAACATTATAGAAAGCCTCTCCTAACATCCCGCCAGCACCAGCAATATATATTTTTTTCATTTATGATAATAATAATTTAAAATATTTTTTTCTAATAGCATGTTTAGAATAAAATTCACTTACTTTATTGAAACCATTTACTCCAATATTTCTTCTTAATTGATTATCTATTATTAAACTTTCAAGAGCAAAATACCATGATTCATAATCATTTTTAACTAATATGCCATCATGTTTATTTTTTATAATATCTCTTGTAGTTAAAATATCTGATGCAACAGTGGGAATGCCTAGACCCATGTATTGAAGAGCTTTTAAACCACTTTTACCATAAGACCATTCTTCATCATTTACTGGATATATTCCAATGTCTATTTTAATTAAATCATTTAATTCATTGCTTTTACTCCATTCTATATATTTAACTTCAAAATTTTTATTTTCATATTTTTGGTTGCTAATAACAAGAAAAATTATATCATATTTTTTTTTAAGTTTTTCTATAACACTCTCAACTATACTAAGATACGATACTGAGCTAAAAGTACCTGTCCAACCTACAGTTATTTTATCTTTTTTAATGTAAGATTTATTTTTAATATTAATATAATTAAATATAGTTGGAGGAATAAAATAACAATTTTTTTTATTAGAATAATTTTCACATATTTTTTCAAGTTCTTTAGAGCTAGTAATTATGCTATCTGCTGCTTTTATTAAAATAAAATACTTTTTATTTGATTTAATATAATAAGTTATTGGGTTTATTTTATTTCTTTTTAAAACAAATATATTATCTTCTATGTCATAGATAAGTTTTATATTTTTTTTTATAAGTAATTTTTCAAATAATGTATCAAAAAAAGGTGTTCCCCATAGAAAAAGATAGACTATATCATAATTATTTATTTTAAATAAAAGTAGATATCTCCTAATATATGAGAGTGAAGTATAATATATTTTTTTTATTAAGTTTCCCTTTTTATACATAATATTCCACATTTTAATTGAAAAGAATGAATTAAAATCAACTTGTATATTTTCTTTTTCTAATGCTTTTATATGCTGTTCAAATTTAAATCTTTGACCAGCTTGTACTCCATATGGAAAGGGACATAAAAAAATTATTTTTTTTTTAACCATTATAAATATTTTCAAACCATGAATTGAATTGAATTATTGACCACAACTTGTGCTCATTGTTTATATTACCATCTAAATGATCTTTAAAAGCCTTTTCAATAACTGATTGATTAAATAATTTATGCTTATTATTTATTTTTGCTGACAACATATCGCCAGCCCATTCTTTAAGTTCTTTTTTTAAAAAACTGGCAATTGGTACTGCAAAACCACTTTTTTTTCTTTCGAATAACTTTTTAGGTAAATAATTTGAAAGTATATCCTTAAGTATTTTTTTTGAGGTTCTTTTATTAATTTTGAATTGGTAAGGTAAATTAAAGCTGAATTCTATTAAATCTTTATTTAAGAAAGGTGTTCTAACTTCTAAGCTATGATACATTGAAGCTCTATCCATTTTACATAAGATATCATCACATAGATAGCTATTAAAGTCACTAATCATCATATAATCTAATAGATTATGTTTATTACTTTTTTTTATGTTAATCGCATTATTAAAAGAGTCTTTTATAATCTCACTATTTAGAATTTTATCTTTAGCAGTCCATTCTGAAATCATTGCGTCATAAAAATTAGAGTCATTGGAAATAACTTTCATTTTATTAGTTATTTTATCAATTTCTTGAATAGAGTTTATTTTACTATTTAATAAAAGATTTAATATATTTTTAGTTAAACTCCTAGGTGAGTATTTTAGGGTTAGATAAAATATTTTTTTAAATAAGTCAGGGGTATGACTTATAAGTTTTTCGTATTTTAAACCATAAGAATATCTGTTATATCCTGCAAATAATTCATCCCCACCATCTCCACTTAATGCAACTTTGACCTTTTTAGATGTTGTTTGAGATAATAATAAACTAGGTATTTGAGAGGAATCAGCAAATGGTTCAGTATATACATATGATAATTTAGGTATAATATTTAATAAGTCATTTTTCTGAAAAAGAATTTCAGTATGGTTTGTACCTAAATAATTTGAAATATTATTAGCATATCTTGCTTCATCAAAAATTTTATCTTCAAACCCTATGGTAAAGGTGTTAACTTCACTTGATATGGATGACATAATTGAAGTAATTAAGCTTGAGTCTATGCCTCCTGATAAAAATACCCCAATTGGTACATCTGATATTTGTTGTTGTTTAACAGAACTGATTAATAAATTTTCAACTTTTCTTGTTGTATCTTGATAGTTGTAACTTTTTTTTGTTAAATTAATTTTATTCTCTAACTTCCACCAATAATTGAATTCGATAGATTGGAGATTAATAAATTGTGAAAAATTAATATTACTACAAAAGTTATATTTATTTAGGTTTATTTTAATATAAGAGCCAGGTGGCAATTTGAAAGCATTTTTATATATGCATAATGGACTTTTAATATAATTCAATTTTAAATATTGCTCTACAGCTTCATTACAAATAGACTTGTCGAAATTTTTAAATTTAAGGAATGTTTTTGTATCAGATGAAAATATAAAAAAACTATCTGATAGACCAAAATACAAAGGTTTTTCTCCGGCACGGTCACGGATTAAAACTAATTCATTAGTAGATTTGTTATATAAAGAAATAGCAAACATTCCATCTATTAAATTAAGAGTCTTATCAATACCAAATCTTTCAAACATGACTAATAATGTTTCTGTATCAGATGAAGAACTCCATGAATAATTTTCAAAATAATTATTTCTTAATTCTAAATGATTATAAATTTCGCCATTAAATAAAATTATTAAATTTTTATCTTTTGAAAACATTGGCTGATTTGCCCTTTTATTTAAATCTTGAATAGAAAGTCTAGTATGTCCAAAGTTAAAAGAATTTTTTTCATTATTATAATTTGTTGTTGATTGATTATCAGGACCTCGCTTTAAAAGCATATTATTTATATCAATGAAAGTATTTTTACTTAAATTATAGTTTGTGTTACTTATACAACCAATTATACCGCACATAATATTATTAATATAGTAATTTATAAAAATTTAAATTATTTGTTATAATGTTTATGGAAGAATTTAATGATTTTTTTGATAATGAATATATAATTAAAGATAATATTTATATTTTAGATAATGATGATGAATATGCTGAAAATTTTGGTAAGCAATGGAAAAAATACAGAGATATTCAAATTGATAGTAAAAATAATTTTAATATATCAAAAGATTTCTTAGAAGATATACTTTTCAATCAACTAAATGTTTTAAATAATAAAAATGTATTAGAAATTGGATGTGGAGCAGGAAGATTTACAGAGCATATTGTAAAATATGCAAAGAAGTGTGTATCAGTAGATTTATCTACAGCAATATTTTATAATATTTCTAAAGAGAAGGAAAACTTAATTTTGGTAAAAGCTGATCTTCATAAACTAAATATTAAAAATAAATTTGATATAGTTATATGCAGAGGCGTAATTCAGCATACTCCTAATCCTTATAAAACTATAAAAAAGCTTGCAAGTTTTATAAATAAAGATGGGTTTTTATATTTTGATGTTTATCCAAAACCAAAAATTAATAACTTACATCCTAAATATTCTATTTGGAGACCCATAATTCAAAAAATGATAAAATACGAAACTATGGATAATTTTTTAAGCAAAAATATCAAAATTTTATTGAAAATAAAAAGATTTGTAAAATTAATTTTATTAAACAATAACTTTTTGGCAGATAGCATTATGCCAATTTGGGATTATAAAAATAAATTGAAATTAAACGATCAACAACTAGAAAAATGGGCGATTTTAGATACACTTGATGGATTATATGCAAAATATGACAATCCTTTATCACACCTAGAAATTAGTAACTTTCTTATAAAAAATAATTTAGAAATAATAGAAAATAGAAAAGATATAAATTGTTTTAAAGTACAAATTAAAAATAGATAAATGCTATATCTGAGTCATTTCTTGTGCCTTTATATAAATTAACAGTTTTATTATTTAATAGTTTTTTTATGTTATTATTAGATATTATTTTGGATTCAAATTTAGTTCTATTTGCAATACTATCTAACAAAATTGATATATCTATTTCATCCCTCAAATCGTTTTTTGACTCATAAATTTCAGGAAATCTATAATCCTCGATAATGTAAGTACTTTCTTTTTTAAGACAAGGTAAAAAATTTTCTAAGTTTTCTAAAATACATGATTTTAAATGAGATGCGTCATCTATAATTATATCAAAATAATTTAAATGTTTATTTATAAAATTTTTAATATTTTTTTTATCTCTCAAATTTAATTCAAAAAAATTGATTCTTTTTGATTTATATTTAAAATGATTATAATTAAGGTCAATACAATATATTTTAGCTTTTTTAAAATAAAACAGGAATGCCGCAGTACTTCCTCCTTCTAAAACACCTAACTCTAATATATTAATTTTCTTGTCTTTTAACTTATTAAAGTTTTTTTCATAAAATTTATGAAAATTATGCCCAGGTAATAATTTTTTATTTTCATTTTTATATTCAGCAGATTTATCAGAATTAAAATTTAATAATAATTTTTCTAAATCAGAGTAATTAATAGATATATTATCAAGATTAATTTTATTGACATTTTTAAAAAGATAAAAAATTATTATTTTATATATTTTTTTTAAAATTACGAAAAAATTAAATCTTAATAAGTATTTGATAGACTTATAAAATGCAAATAAATAACCTGAATTGTTTACTATTTCTTTAAATCTTTTATATTCATCTGTTATCATATAATTTTACCAGTATATAAAATGCCATTTATTTCCATTGTTAGTTATTTCAAATTTTTCATATTTTGAATCAATAAAATATTTATTTAAAATAGTACTTTCATAATCATAATAAGATATTAATCTTTTGTTACCCAAATTTTCAATTTTTTTGATTATTTTATCTATATTTTTAAAATAATAAATAACCTCAAAGGCAACAACTAATTCATATTTATAATTATCATTAAATTTTTCAAAATCTTCATTTATGTATTTTATATTTAATTGATTATTTTCAATTTTAGACCTCTTAATAGCTAGTTTTGATAGCTCTAAGCATGAAATTTTATCAGTTATCATTGATAAATATTTAGTCTGATGACCCTCACCAGATCCTATTTCTAAAATGTCTTTAAAATTTTTGTTATAATTTTTTGTTTTTAAGTATTTATTAATTTTTTCAAATTTATTAATTTCATTTTGAGATGAATTTTTCCATGGATCTTTAAATAAATATATTATTTTCAAAATTACTGTATTGTGTTTGTATCTACAAATTTTAAAAAAAACAGTTAGAATAAAATATTTAATTATTTTTTTGAACATAATATAACCCAATAAGGTTTATTTTTTGAAAAAATAATATTTTCAAAACCTGTATCTTTAAGCACGGTCTCAATTTGTTTTTTAGAAAATCTCCTTTCTAATCTTGTTCCAAATCTATCTAAGGCATCTGTACGCATAGTATAAAAAGACTTATCTTTATAATAGGATAATGGAAGTTCAAATTTTATACCCAGGTTATATAAATGTTTATTTGCAATAGATAGAGGCAAATATATTATTAATGCTATCATATCACATATAATAAACTTTACTTTATTTGGTAGTTTAGAGATCAATATTCTTAGCATATTTGATAAAGACCAAATAGATTTGAATAAAAAACTTCTATTTTCAAAGTTATAGTAAACATAAATAAGAAAAGGAGCATTTTTTTTTAATTTTTTATTTATTTTATTTAATGCTGATTTAATATTTGGAATATGATGCAAAACTCCTAATGAAAATCCAAAATCGTATTCAGTATTTGTATTACTAAAATATTCATCAATAGTCTGATTAATAAAATTTATATTTTTAAACTTTTCTAATCTAGATTTTGCTACGTTCAAAGCATCTGTACTAGGTTCAATACAATCTAAATGTTTTGCAATTTTAACAAAATATTTTGACCATCGACCCGACCCACAACCAGCATCAAAACCTATTGAATTTTTATTTAATTTATCAAATGGAAAAATACTAAAATAATCTTCATATATTTTATCTGTTTCTAATATATTTTTATCTTGCTTAAACCTATTCCACTCTTTGCCAAAATCATCAACAGTTTTCTTATCAAAATTTCTCATTTTAAATTATCATAAATCTTTTGATACTTATTAAAACTATAATCGAGTGACAATTTTTGTTTTGCTAAATTTCTACAATTTTCTTTTATATTTTTATTAGATTTTATCTTATCTATAATATTATTAAAATTATTTTTTAAGTCTTCTTTATAATTATAAATTTTCCCAACATTATGTTTATTTATATAAAAATTTATATCTTCATTGAAATTATTACATATTATAGGAATCCCTAGAGATAAAAATTCAGCAATTTTAGTTGGAAATGATGCTTGTATAGAAAAATTTTCATTGAGATAAAAGACTCCTATATCATTGCATGATAACTCTTCAACTATTTCGTTTCTATCTAATGAAATAATTTTATAAAATGTGTTGCTAATATCAGCTTTTATAAATTTATTTTTAAGTTCGATATGGTCATCTTTGGTTATTATTGTTAAATAATAATTTTTATTAGAAGATATTAATGATTTAAAATTTGAAAGAATTTTAGATATATTATATGCTCCTTTTGTAGAACCAAGATATACAATTTTTGTAAAATCACCAACTTTATTTTGATTGATTGATTTAAAATAATTTGTATCAACACATGTTGGTATTACTGATATTTTTTTTTTAGATATATTATATTTTTCAATAATTATATTTTTTGAATGATGTGTTAAACAAATTATAGATTTTGAAATATTCAATATATATTTTTCTAAATATTTAAAAAAAAAATACTTGTAAGAATTTTTTTTAAGTCCATATCTATCAACTTTTTCATCTATCCAAAAACCCCTTATATCAAAAATAATATTTGATTTTATAAATAAAATTGAAGGAATGATGAATAAACATGGCATCAATGATCTAACATGTATTATTTCATATTTTTTTGTAAAAATTTTGTAATTTATATAAATTATAGCCTTTAAAAGATAAAAAATATATAAAATATTTTTACCATTATAGTAATATGTAAAAAAAGAATTTATATTATAATCCGATAAATTTTTTTTTAATGAAAAGAATTTCTTTAAATATTTCTTTTTCTCAAATGAAAATACATCAATTTTATAATTTTTTGAAAAAAATTTTAAATATGGTAAAATTTGAGAATTGCTAATATCTTCAACGAGACTATCATATGATAAATAAAAAACTTTTTTCATATTACGCTAGAAATCATATATCTTATTTTTTGAAATATTTTTTTTATAATATTTGGATAATACTTATATAACATTTTTTTTTTGATTTGGCTTTCAAACCTGTTTAAAGTACCAGATTTTGATGAAAAATATTTTAATTTAGTTCTATATTCTTCTAATAACTTTTGTTTATTTTTATAAATTGATGTACCTCCTATGTTGTGTAACCAATTTGCTATTCTTTTTTGATGAGTTACACCTTTCATAACATTATCTGCAAAACAATAATTAATACTTTTATTATTCTTAAGAATTTTTCTAGTTTTAATCTCTTCGTGCTCTTTTCCAGAAATATCCCGAACATCAAATGTTATCATAACATTATATATTTTATTAAATTGGTTATTAATTAATAAATCATTAATAATCTCACACTCACTACCTTCGCAATTTAATTTAACAAAAACTATATCAGTTTCCTTAATATTTTCTTTAAACCAATCGCTAGCTTTATTTATTTTTATTATTTCAGATATTTCATTTTTATCATTTTGATATATGTTTGCTCCTAATTTACCAGATGAATAAAGATTTCTGTTTTCATTCTTTTCACCTAGGCCATAATTATTAATAATTATTTTATTTGATTTATATTTTTTTAATTCATACAAACATTTCTTTGAGGGTTCAAAAGCATAAATGAGATCAAAATTATATTTTTTTTTAATTACTTCTTCTATTGTTTCGCCATAATGAGCTCCAACATCTAAAAATATTTTCATAATTATTTTATTAATAATTTTTTAAATGCAATTATTGATCCAATTAAGTAGCCGGGAGATTTAAAGTAATCTAGAGTCATTCCATAAATTCCAAGTATTATCCACCTAAAAGGTAAAAAATTAACTTTTCTACGAAATGGCAAATAGAATCCCCTCATTATAAAATGAATTGTAATTAGTAATAATAAATAAAATTTTGTTATATGAGGAACATAGAGTGAATAACTAAAAATTATATCAGAAATTTTATAATTCCAATTATAGACAAATATAAATACCATTAAAAATAATAGTAATATTATTGTATAGTATGTTAAAATAAATTTTGTAAATAAATTTAAAAAGTATTTTATTAATATTAAAAATAAACCAAATAACCCGAAAATTGTAAAAAATACTTTCGTTACATGTGGTAAATATAAAAATTCAATATCAAATTGATAATATAAATAATTCCATCTTGGCATTAACAAAAATAATAAAATACATAATAAAGCAAAGTATATATCTTTTGTTTTTTCTTGAATATTTATATTTATTAAATTTAATGAATAAATAAAGTATCTTTTTTGCATTGCAAATAAAGATGTAGGTACGGCATCATATATTAAATTGTATTCTTTTACATTTGAATAGGAATAATTATTTGAAATAAAATATCTTCTCCAAAACATATCATCTACAGTCCTTACTCCCTCAATAAATTTATTTTTAATAAAATTTTTTTTATGTAAAATACTACCTGGAGTAGTAACTTGCGGTTTATTTCCATAAACTAAATCCTTAATTATTCTTTGTTTGTTGTTAATTTTACTGACGTATAATGTTTTTCCAAAAACTACATCGAGTTTGTTATTTTTTAACAAATTGAAATTGTCTTTTAACCATGAAATATTTGGAATAGTTTTAGAGTCTAAAAAACCTATATAATTGCATGTGCTAATTTCAAAACCTTTATTTCTTGCTTCTCCTGGATATAATCTTTTACTACTTTTATGATAAATTATTTTTATTTTATTTTTGTTTTCTTTACTCACTACATTAACTATATTTGAAATCTGATTATTATTTGAAGAGTCGATAACAATAATTTCATTTGGAAGTAAAGATTGAGTAAATAATGCGTCTATAACTTTTTTAAATGTTTCAGGATAGTTGAATGTGGGTATAATAATACTTATACTATCTTTGTCATATATCATTTTTAAAAGATTTTATTGTTTTTAATATACCATTTTCTAATGAAATTAATTTATTTTTATAATATTTTTTCATTTTAGATATATCTGGTTTTCTACTATTCATATCTCCTTCAGGTAATTTTTTTTTAAAAACAATTTTTGATTTAGAATTTGTTAAACTAATTATTTTTTTGGCTAACTCTAAAACTGTTATTTCTTCATTATTACCTAAATTTACAGTCTGATTTATAAGTTTTTTCTCATAAAATATTTTTTTTGTAAAATTTATATTATCATCAATGTATATAAAACTTCTTGTTTGTTTACCATTGCCATATATTTCTATTTTTTTGTTTTTAATTGAATTTTTTATAAATTTTGTAATTACAAAGTCCTGACTTTGAGATGGTCCAAAAGTATTAAACAATCTTAATATAGTATAATTTATCCCATATTCTTTGTGATACGTTTTAATATATGACTCGCATACATTTTTTACTATAGCATAAGGAAGTCTTGAGTTTAAAGGTGTGGTAAGTTCATTTTGAGGTGACTCAAATGGTTCGCCATAAACTTCAGAAGATGAAGAAAAGAATAGCCTTTTAATTTTGTATTTTTTACAATTTTCAAGAATATTTTTAATTCCTTCAATATCATTTAATACTTCTAGTGGATTTTTCAAAGTTCTTTGAACTCCTACAACAGCTGCATAATGAAAAATAAAATTTATTTTATATTTTTTAAATATTAAATTTAACTTTTTTTTATTATTTACATCACATTTTATAAAATTAAATTTTTTACTTTTATTAAATTTAATATTTTTAATTTTTCCTGTAGATAAATTATCTAATCCAATTATGTAATTATCTTCATCTTTAAGCAATTCTTTACACAAACTTGAACCAATATTTCCTGCAGCACCTGTTATTAATATTTTTTTATTTTTCATTTTTTTGAATTTTAAACTTATCAAAAATTAACCATTGAAACATACCAATTATAGTAGCTAAATCGATAGCTAATATTATGTTAGAAACTTTGAGGAAACTAGATGTAATCATAAATATGTTTTTTTTATATTTTTTTTCATGATATTTGTAATATGAAAAAACTCTTATAAAATGGAATATAAACAATAAAATTAAAGATAATAAATTTATAAAAGTGATTAGAATTAAAAATATATATATCAATAAATTTATTAACGTTTTTAAATGCCAATTTTTAAAAAAGCCATTAGCAATTCCACCTCTAGAATTTGATATAAATCTTAAAATTAAACTAAAATAATTTTTTGATAGATGCCAATTAACTACAGCCTCATTACAATTTTGTTTTATAATATTTTTATTTTGATTTAAGTTTTTTAGAAATATAAGATCTTCAACAACATATTTGCCATTTTTATGAGTTGGAAAAAAACCAACTTTATTAAATATATTTCTATTTACTAACATAGAAGAAACTGATGGTATCAATTCATTATTTTTATAATATTTACCTAAAATTACTGTAGCAAGTGAAGAGTCATATAAATTTTCAATAATTGGTTTTACTACCCCATAAACTACCTGAATTTCTTTATTTTGTTTCAATTTATTAACCATATTTTGAAGCCATAAAGGGTCGGCAATAGTACCTGCATCAATCATTGCAATATATTCATTCTTGGATGATTTTATAGCTATATTTCTTCCTGAGCCTCTACATATACTCAAGTCAGAAGTTAAATGAATATTATTATTTTTTGATTTATAATTTTTAATAATATTTATAGTTTCGTCACTTGAACCTCCATCACATATAATAATCTCATCAGCTGGGTACTTTTGATTATCTAATGATTTAAGAAAAGAACTTATAGTTTTTTCCTCATTTAAAACAGGTACAGTCACTGAAATTTTAATATCACTCATTTAAAAATAATTTTAATTCTATTATATATAAGTTTTATAAATTTAATATTTAATAACTTTCTTGCTACCCAATAAAATAAATATAATAATAATCTATTTAAGATACTTAGTCTATTACCTGCAGAAAAACTTTTATTAAATAAATAATGGAAATACAAATTTGCATATTCTAAATACCCTTTCCCAGATTGAAAATATTTATGTTGTGTATTATTTATATGAATCCTATGAGATGATAGTATTTTATTAGATATAAAAAATTCATATTTTAAACCTATTCTTATAAAAAAATCATAATCACTAATAAACTTATACCTTGTATTAAGTTTTCCAATGTTATTTGTTATTTCCTTTTTGAAAATAGCCGTTTCTGTGCCTATAAAGCAGCCATACTTCAAAAGTTTAACAGCAAAATTATCTTTATTACTTTTTACGTTTAAAGGATTAAATACCGAATATTGATTTTTTACAAAATTACCATTTTCATCAATATGTTCTGAATTTGATGAAAATAATTTACATTCTCTATGTTGTAAAATATTTTTATATTGTTCGTTTAGTCTATTTCTTTTCATTAAATCATCATGATCTAACAAACATATCCATTCTCCATTTGATAGCTCTATAGCTTTATTTCGAGCTGAGGCATATCCATTATTATCTTGATAAAAATATATAATTTTATTTTTTTTAATTTTTTTTTTAAAATCATTGATTATTTGAAAAGTATTATCTTTGGATCCATCATCAACAATAATCATTTCCCAATCAGAAAATGTCTGATCTTTAACACTCATTAAGGTATCAAAAAGATATTTTTGCGAATTATAACAGCATATTATAATTGAATAAAAAGGTTTTTTGATCATTTAATTAAAGAATTTTGATACATTAATATTATTAGGAATATTAAAAAAATTCTGCATATGATTGTTTTTGTCTTTTATTACTAATTTATTTTTTAGTAGATCAATTGTTTGTTTAATATCTTGGTCAAAATTATTATATTCGAATAAATCATTACTTAAATCTGGAGGAATAGGGTTAAAATCTAAAATTGAATATGTTTCGCATATAATAACAGGAATATTAACATATAGTGACTCTATTGCAGTTACAGACATGGCAGTTATAGTTAAATCTACTTTTTTAAATAAGTTTAATAAATTATCAGAAGTAAATTTTATATTATTAAAATTAAAAAAATTGGAAAATTTATTTTTATTCATCGTAGGATGTGGTTTAATTAATATAGAAAATTCTGGAAAAAGTTTTACTAATTTAATAATTTTTTCTAAAATAAAAATACTATCTTCTAAATTAATTGGCAAAGTAACAAGTATAGATTGTAAATTATTTTTATTAGACCTCTTAATATCAAACAAATAATTGTATCTAAAAGCAGGAGCATTTTTAAATTTAATATCTTTATTTCTTTTGCTCATATTACATTTTATATTATTGCTAATTACATTAATGCTTTTAGGAATTGTGTTAGATATACTATCTATTTGTATTGGATTTATATGTAATTCATAATTTCTTGGACTATACCCTAAATATCCTTCAATTATAACTTTTGGATAAAATTTACTCAATGCAAGATTATAAGCTTTATCAACTTGTTGGTTTTCCCACCAATTAATAAATTTTTTAATCCTAATTTTATTTGAAATATTTTTTATAAATAAATAATTAATCCATGATTCAATAGATAAATTTGAAAATGATCCTTCCTTAAGTTCGTTTGCAAATAAGCTGGTTAAATCAATATTATTAAAATATATATTTTTTAAAGCAATTTTTTTAACTCTAAATGGATATAAAATAGAATATAATACATCTTTTATTTTTATATGATCTTCTTTAATAATAAAATTTCTATTACAGTTTCTCAATTGATTATATACACTTACAATGTTCCCAATTAAATTCACTCCATTTCTCAAAGGCGTATAAGTTATTGTTGGAACAAAATATATTTTTTTAGAATTTTCACTATCTAAAAAATCATCGTAGCCAGTATAATATCTATCATTACAATAAAATTTTGGCAAAACATATGTATCTACTAATGTAATATCATAATAATTTTTGTAATTATTTTTTTTAGCAGTGATTTTTGCAGCAAGTAATTGCAATATTCTTCTCAAAAACTGAATAGAACTAAATAAAAAAATATTTATTTTTTTATTTTTATTATTTATTATAATTCTTTTTTCCGGATAAAATTGAGATAAAATTTTTTTAATAGATGAATTACTTACGATAATTTTTTCTAAAAATTTATTTTTTTCAATTAATTCTAAAGCAAACAAGATTTTACAAAAATTTACAAATATATCACTATTTATTGTATTTCTCGTAAATAATGTTGAAAATAAAAAATCTTTATTAAACTTAACATCAAAGGCAATTTTTGAAATAATATCATTAAAGTTTTCTATATTATTGTTGCATATTATTTTGAGTGACTCTCTATGTTCATAAGATAAATTTTTGTTATTTGTTAAATCTAATATTTGCATTATGTTAATAGTTAATTAAGATAATTTTTTTAGATTATAAATAAAAATATGAAATTAACTACATTTCTATATCATGAAATTAATAACACACCATCAGAATTTCATAAAATAAATAATCTTAGTGTAACTGAAGACATTTTTTACGATCAATTAAGATTTATTAAGAATGAATTTAATATCATAAATCCAAAAGATTTGATTAAAAACAAATTCTATAAACATAAAAATGCACTAATTACATTTGATGACTCTTCTAAAGGAATAATTGAAAACGCAATTCCAATATTAAATGATCTTAAGATACCTGCATTATTCTTCTTAAATATGGATATAATTACAACTAATGAAAACTATATGAC